>MDSY01015977.1_pt1 | contig 16609 bp, 16 predicted proteins | sample 811131 | NCBI WGS metagenome assembly MDSY01 (sample SAMN05326643, study PRJNA326480) | marine metagenome | isolation source: seawater | place: Atlantic Ocean: South West | collected 2010
ATTAAACTATAGAAACTTTTTTTCTTCCCAATTGCTATTCCTTTTCCAAGCATTAACGCTGTACCTGATGGATAATCTTTTTTATGTTTGTGATGTACCTCAAAAATTTTGCTTAAAAAATTTTTTCCAAGAGATTTTGAAGCTATTTCAGTTAAGTATATCAATAGATTTACACCTAAACTCATATTTCCTGCTTTAAGAATTGCAATTTTTTTTGAAAACTTTTTAATCAAATTTTCTTCTTTTGCTGAAAAACCAGTGGTGCCTATAACAACTTTTTTGTTTAATTTATAGGCTATTTTCAATATTTCTATAGTGCTTCTAGGAACAGTAAAATCAATTATTATATTAGCTTTTTTAAATGCTGTTACCGAATTTAACTCTGGTTTTAAGCCACTAATCTTTTTATTTATTTTTTTATTTTCAGTCAAAGAAACAAGTTTAAAACTTTTATCTTTTTTTATTGACCTAATGAGTTGTTGGCCCATTCTTCCTTTACATCCTGTAATAGATAATTTTATTTTTTTCATCTAAATCAAATATATAATTATAACAATAATTAGCACAATTATAGTCCAAATAGACAAATTCTTTAAAAGAATTTTTATTTTTTTATTTGAGTTGAGAAAAGAGGGCAAAATTAAAAAAAGTACTGCAATTAAAAAGATTGCAGACATAATTTGACTCGTTTCCATTTAATAACTCAGTTTTTCCAAAATTTTTTAGCTTTATCAAAAAAGCTCTTAATAACTGGATTTGGTTTATTTGACTCAATTTTATTAAACTCTTCTAGTATTTCTTTTTGCCTTTTTGTTAATGAAGTAGGTACTTGAGTAACAATTTTTATATACAAATCCCCAAAACTATTTCTTCTTAAAATTGGCATCCCTTTTCCTTTTAGCCTAAATTGTTTACCATGCTGAGTACCTGATGGTATCTTTATTTTAGACTTACCACCATCTATAGAAGGTACTTCGACTGTTGATCCTAATGCAGCATCTGAGAGAGAAACAGGAAGTTCATAAAAAAGATTTTCCTCTGATCTTTTAAAGATATTATGACTGTCAATTGAAATAAAAAGATAAAGATCACCACTTGATCCCCCTTTAGAACCTGCTTCACCTTTTCCTGACAACCTTATTCTTGTTCCATCATCAACACCCTTTGGAATCTTAACAGAGACCTTTTCTTGAGTTTGGTTCTTGCCATTTCCACCACATTGTTTACAAGGGTTACTTATGGTCTCACCATAACCACTACATTGAGGGCAAGTTTGCTGAATAGTAAAAAAACCTTGGCTTGTTCTAACCTTACCATGCCCACCACAATATTTACAAACAGTTGGCTTGGATCCTGGTTCTGAACACTGGCCAGAGCATCTAGAGCATTTTTTATAAGTGGTATAATTTATATTTTTGCTTAATCCTGAAAAGGCGTCTTCAAGTGAAATTGACACATCATATCTTAAGTCATTACCTCTATTACTTGACCTTCTACTCGAACGCCCTCTACCACCACCAAATATATCGTCTCCGAAAAAATCCTCGAATATATCTGAAAAAGAGGAACCAAAATCAAAATTTCCAAAACCTTGGTTTCCACCACCTTCAAAAGCAGCATGCCCAAATTGATCATAATTCGTTTTCCTCTTATCATCTGATAGTACGTGATATGCCTCACTAGCCTCCTTAAATTTATCTTCGGATGCTTTATCTCCCTTATTTTTATCTGGGTGATATTTTAATGCTAGTTTTCTGTATGCTTTTTTAATTTCGTCTTTCGACGCACTTTTGCTTACACCTAAGACTTCATAATAATCTCTTTTTGCCACAAGAAATTGCTCCTTTTTTTAGCTTAGGCGCTTTTTTCTTTATCTTCTTTTACGTCTTCAAAATCTGCATCAACAACGTTTTCTTTGTCAGCTTTTGATTTGGTGTCAGGTCCAGATTTATCACCTTTATCGTTGTTGCTTGGTGGAGTCTTCTGCTGACTTTTGTAAACTGCCTCCCCAAGTTTCATTGAAACTTGAATCAAACTTTGAGTTTTCTTTTTTATTTCCTCAACATCAGTCCCTTTAAGAGCCTCTTTTAAATCTGAAATTCCTGACTCAATATTTTTCTTTTCGTCAGCTGTTATTTTATCGCCGTGTTCTTTCAAACTTTTTTCAGTGCTAAAGACAATACTATCCGCTTGATTTCTTGCGTCTACTCCTTCTCTTTTTTTCTTGTCCGCTTCTTTGTTTGCTTCAGCATCTTTAACCATATTTTTAATTTCATCCTCAGATAAACCTCCAGAGGCTTGAATCTGAATTTTCTGTTCTTTTCCAGTTCCTTTATCCTTTGCCGAAACACTAACGATACCATTAGCATCAATATCAAAAGTCACCTCAATTTGTGGCGTACCTCTTGGTGCTGGCGGTATACCAACCAGCTCAAAGTTTCCTAATAATTTATTATCAGCTGCCATTTCTCTTTCACCTTGCAGTACTCTTATTGAAACTGCAGGCTGATTATCTTCAGCGGTTGAAAATACCTGGCTTTTCTTTGTTGGTATTGTTGTATTTTTGTCTATAAGCTTTGTTGAAACACCACCCAAGGTTTCTATTCCAAGAGAAAGAGGTGTAACATCTAAAAGCAATACATCCTTAACGTCTCCCTGTAAGACACCAGCTTGAATAGCAGCACCCATCGCAACAACTTCATCGGGGTTAACGCTTTTGTTGGGTTCTTTGCCGAAAAAATTTTTCACAGTTTCAATTATTTTTGGCATCCTTGTCATTCCTCCAACTAAAACTACCTCGTTTATTTCTGCGGCTGAAAACCCAGAGTCTTTAAGTGCAGTTTTACATGGATCGAGAGTTCTCTCAATTAGTTTTTGAACTAAAGCCTCAAGCTTTGCTCTAGTAAATTTTAAATTAAGATGTTTAGGACCTGATTTGTCCGCTGTAATAAAAGGTAAGTTAATTTCTGTTTGAGTTGCTGAAGACAATTCAATCTTTGCCTTTTCTGCAGACTCTTTTAATCTTTGTAAAGCAAGTTTGTCAGTTCTTAAATCTATACCATTGTCTTTTTTGAACTCATTAATTAGATAATCTACTATTGTATCATCAAAATCTTCACCACCTAAAAAAGTATCTCCATTGGTTGACTTAACTTCAAAAACACCGTCACCGATCTCTAGAATAGAAACGTCAAATGTTCCACCACCTAAATCATACACGGCGATTTTTTTTCCACCTTTTTTATCTAAACCATATGCTAAAGATGCAGCTGTTGGCTCGTTGATAATTCTTAAAACTTCTAGACCAGCAATTTTTCCAGCATCTTTAGTTGCTTGCCTTTGCGAGTCGTTAAAATAAGCTGGCACTGTGATTACTGCTTGTTTCACTTCTTGGCCAAGATATTTTTCGGCTGTTTCTTTCATTTTTTGAAGAACGAACGCAGAAATTTGTGCTGGAGAGTATTTTTTGCCTTTTCCCTCAACCCACGCATCTCCATTATCTGACTTCACTATTTTATATGGAACTTTTGTAATATCTTTCTGAACTGATTTGCCGTCAAACTTTCTTCCAATAAGTCTTTTTACTGCAAAAATCGTATTATCTGGGTTTGTAACACCTTGTCTTTTTGCCGGTTGACCAACGAGTTTTTCCTCGTTTTCTAAAAAAGCAACTACTGAAGGCGTAGTTCTTGCTCCCTCAGCATTTTCTAAAACTTTGGCTTGCGAGCCATCCATAATCGCTACACAAGAATTTGTTGTTCCTAAGTCTATTCCTATAACTCTACTCATATGTTTCTCCAATGATTGTTATATGGGTGTTTTTTTTTATGTATCAAGAGCGATCCCTTGAATTTTAGGCTTTTTTCTCCTTTTCCTCGTTTTTTTTCTTGGAAATACCCACCATTGAGGGTCTTAATAGTCTTTCACCATACATGTAACCGCTTTGAATTTCTTGTATAATTGTTCCTGGATCTGCTTTTTCATCCTCTAATTCCAGCATTGCTTGATGGAAATTGGGGTCAAATTTTTTATTTAGAGCATCGATTTTTGTAATTTTATTTTTTTTAAAAATTGAGACAATGTCATTTTCGATAATTTCAATATTTTTAACGTAATTGTTATAGCCTTCACTTTTTTTTAATTTTTCGTCATTTTGAATTGACTTTTTTGCTCTTTGTAGATTGTCTAAAAGAGCGAGTGACTCTTTAGCAAAACTAAAACCACCAAAATCAATAGCTTCTTTGATTTCTTTTTCAAAACGTCTTCTTTGATTTTCAACTTCTGCTAAGGCGCGAAGGTGTTTTTCTTCAGCTATTTTTAATTTTTTTTCCAATGACTCTTCATTATCATCAGACTTATCCTTAGATTCTACCTCTCTATTTTCCAAATCTTGAGACTTTTTTTCCAAATCATCTTCCATTATAATTGATATATAATAATAGAAAATTAATTTTCCAGCTTAAAATGAAAAAAAATAGCAGAATACTTATAGGCACGCATAATAAAGGAAAATTCAAAGAAATCTCATATTTATTGCCAAAGAACTTTATTAAAATTTCTCCGTTACAATTTAATATCAATAGCCCTAAAGAGACAGGCAAAACATTTATTCAAAATGCAGATTTAAAAGCAAGTTATTTTTTTAAAAAGACAAAGTTAACATGTATTTCCGATGACTCTGGATTATCTATAAAAGCTTTGAAAGGTCAACCAGGAATACACTCCGCCAGATTTGCAAAAAAAAATGGAGGTTTTTTTAAAGCTATGAAAATAATTTTGAAAAGACTACGCAACCACAATGATAGGAGAGCAACTTTTATTTGTGCGTTGTCTTTAAAAACTAATAAAAAAAAGAAATTTAATGTTCTTGGAAAAGTTGAAGGAAAAATTTCTTTTAAAATTTTAGGAAAAAATGGATTTGGATATGATCCAATATTCATACCAAATGGAAAAACTATCACTTTTGGTCAAATGGCCAAAAAGAAAAAAATGAAAACTGATCATCGATTTATTGCTTTTAACAAATTGAGAAAAAAAATTAGTATTCTCTGAAAGCTTTATTCTTGGCTTGATAAATTTTCAACTTCTGAGAAACACGTCCATTTTTTAGATTAAACTTGCCAATTTTTCCTTTAACATTTTCTTTAAAAATGAAGTTTTTGACAGAGCTTATATTTTTATCTTTTTTCCAAACGTAATAAATTAAACCTATGGCGTCGTAACCAAGAATCGTAATTTCACTTGGCATAGTTTTGAAATTTTTAAAATAATTTTCTCTATATTTTAAAAAATTTTTATAATTTACTGATGGGTAGTAAATTTCTTTAATCGAATTTTCATAAAAGATACTTCTATCAAACCATTGATTTATTGTTGTAAATAAAACTTCATCCTGACTAACATCAGAAAATACTAAAGATGATAAAACGCTTTTAAGTCTATTCCCAAAATCTATTACTAAAACTGAGTCAAAATTTACTTTGCCTAAAGTATAAATTTGTTCAAGTTTTTCAAGTTCCTTTTTTGATTTTTCATCATCTCTTTTCTCAAGAATTTTTTTTCTTATTTCAAGATTTTTTTTACGTTGATCATAATTTGTTAATGTTTCTATTTCGCCAGTTAATACTTTTGGATCAGGATTATATTTAAAAATTTTGTGATATTTCAAATCAATTTCTTTTAAATTTTTTTCAACATTTTCTGCAAACTCATCATTTGGGAATAGTACAACAGTTTTGTAACGTTTCTGTTTTTCTAAAAATTCTTTTATTGCTATCAGTTGAGACTCTAAACTTATACCAATATTAATAACATTTTTTTTTATTTCAGTGTCTAAATTTGATGGTGAAATAAAAACTATATTGTTAAATTTATATACATTTTTTGTTTCATTATAATTTATCGGACCAATAATTACTTTCGCACCTTCAGAAATAATTTCTTTAGTAGCTTTGTCCAATTTTTCTGGTTCATTTGAACCAGAATCTCTTGGAATGATAGTAATGTTTTCATCGCCGATTTCTTCCAGTGCTAATTGTACAGAATATAGAAAAGAGTTGCCTAATTCTTTATACTCTCCACTAAAAGGTACTAATAAACCAATTTTAAGTTTATCCTCTGATGCTTTACCAAAAGTTGTGCAGTTTAAAAATATCAATAAATAAGTTAAAATTAACGTAATTTTTTTTTTCATAATAATGAGCACTCTTGTTAAAGGTTTATACATTGTTTCAACACCAATAGGCAATTTAAATGATATTACTTTGCGAGCTATCGAGGTTTTAAAAAACTCTGATCTAATTCTTTGTGAGGATACAAGACATTCCATTAAACTTTTAAAACATTTAAAATTAAAAAAAAAAACTTCATCGTTTCACAAATATAACGAGAAAAAAGAACTCGAAAAAGTTATTAGAGCTTTAAAAGAGGGCAAAATTTTGTCTTTAATATCGGATGCTGGCACACCCTCTTTATCAGATCCAGGTATGTTATTGATAAATGAATGTGTGAAAAATAATATAAAAGTTTTTCCTATTCCAGGACCTTCAGCTATTACGTCAGCAATGAGCGTCTCTGGATTTAATCAAGAGTTTCTTTTTTTTGGTTTCTTGCCTAAAACAGAAAATGATCTGAACAATGTTTTAGAAAAATTGAAAAATTTTGATTTTTCAATAATTTTTTTTTTACCAAGCAAAAAGATTAATTTTTATCTAAACGCTTTGAAAAAAAAATTTGGGGATAGAAAAATACTAATTGCAAGAGAAATGACTAAAATTAATGAAACTTTTTACAGGGATGAAATTAAGAATATTCCTCTTTTTAAAAATATGTTAAAGGGAGAGTTGACTGTAATTGTTTCTAAAAAATTTTCAAAAGCTAACGCTTTTGAGGAGAATATAGAAAATATAAAAAAGGAGGCAAAATTATACCTAAGAAAATATAGCCTAAAGGATGTAGTTGAACTTATAGCAAAAAAAGAAAATATAAAAAAAAACAAGATATACAAATTATGCTTAGAATTAAAAAAAAATGAGAATAATTAAGATTTTAACTTTATGTTTATTGCTAAAAAGCTGTGCACCATTTTCAGATATTAGTAGGTTTGGCCAAGGTGTTGAAATTACATTCGATCCAAGAACCATAGGTATGCAGATCGATGATACTATAATGCAAAAAAATTTAGTAGCTAGACTCACTCTTACAGAAAAAAAATATTTTTTTATAGGCGTTGAAGTAATTGATGGTCACATTTTTCTATCTGGAAAAGTTGATGAACCAGAAGAAAAACTTAAGATTACTAAAATGGCTTGGGAAACTAAAGGGGTGAGATCTGTAAAAAACGCTCTTACCATTAAGGGTAAATCTAACTTCAAAAGCACATCCAAAGATATTTTTATAACAACTCAACTTAGAACTGCTTTGATAGTTAACAAAAAAACAAAATCAAGAAATTATTCTCTAGAAACAATAAATAAGAATATTTATATTTTTGGTATAGCTATGGATAAGGATGAAAAACAGGCGGTAATTAACGAGGCAAATAAAATTTACGATGTTGAAAATGTAATCCCATCCATCTATCTTGTTTCTGAGTTGAGTAGAAATAAATCCTAATTTTTACTATAGTCAATTACATCAGATGAATAAGCTGCAATTGAAGCTAAATTTAAAATATCTGATGTTGTTGATCTTAAAGGGGCTACTTCTATGGGTAAATCTAGTCCAATTAATAAAGGACCTATAAGTTTTGCACCCCCAAATGATTTCATTAGTTTTGTTGATATCGCAGCACTGTGTAGAGCTGGCATAATTAAAATATTTGCTTTTCCAACTATTTTTGAAAACGGATAAATCTCTTGGTATATTGGATTTAAAGCGACATCAGGTTGCATTTCTCCGTCAAAATCAAATTCGACTTTTTCTTTCTTCAGCAAATCGATTGCCTCTCTAACGTGTTTAGTATTTCTTGATATAGGTTTTCCAAAAGTAGAATGTGATAAAAAAGCTACTTTTGGTTCAAAGCCAAAGAGTTTTGATATTCTAACGCATGACTTCGAAACTGCCACTAATCTCTCTGGTGATGGAAAATCTTGAACATTGGTGTCAGCAACTAAAATTGTTCGACCTTTAAAAACTATCATGGTCATACCAAAAATAGTCTCACCTGGCCTTGCATCACAAACTTGTCTTAAACTCTCTATTGAGGCTGCGTAATGTCTAATATTTCCAGTTACCATGGCGTCGGCGTCTTTACAAGCAACCATTGATGCCCCAAAAGCAATACGGTCATTTCGAACAAGTCTGTCCACATCTCTCTCTAACTGACCAGTCCTTTGTAGTTTTTTGTAAAGGTACTTTACATATTTATCTCTTTTATTTTTATCGGTTGAATTTACAATCTCTATTTTAAAATTTTCATCTAAACCTATCTTAATTAAAGTTTCTCTTACACGTTTTTCATTTCCAATTACAACGGGATTACCTAATTTATTTTTTCCAAATTCTACTGCAGCTTTTAACATATTCTCATCTTCGCCTTCAGCAAAGACTACTCTTTTTTTGTTTTTTTTAATTTTAGAGTTTATACCTTGCATAATAGACATAGAAGGATCTAAACGATTAGACAAACTGTCTTTATAATTTTCTAGATCAAGTATTTTCTTTCTTGCAACCCCAGTTGATATTGCTGCTTTTGCGACCGCAGTCGGAATCTCACTAATTAATCTCGGATCAAAAGTTGACGGTATAATATAATTTTTTCCAAATCTTGGTCTATCACCTCCGTACGCTGAAACCACTTCATCTGGCACTTCTTCTCTTGCTAACATTGCTATTGCTTTTGCTGCAGCGATTTTCATTTCTTCATTAATAACTTTTGCTCTGACATCTAGAGCCCCTCTAAAAATGTAAGGAAAACCAATTAGATTATTTACTTGATTTGGATAATCGGATCTACCTGTTGCAATGATTGCATCATCTCTTACTTCTAAAATTTGCTCAGGTTTAATTTCTGGATCCGGGTTAGCACATGCAAAGATTATTGGATTTTTATTCATTGATTTTACCATCTCTTTTGAGACGACATCTTTAGCTGATAAACCTAAAAAAACATCCGAGTCTTTCATTGCTTCTTCGAGAGTTCTAAGTTTTGTTTCTATCGCGTGTAATGATTTAAACTCATCAACATTTTCTCTTCCTTTGTAAATTACTCCTTTTCTATCGCACATCACTACATTCTCTGCTTTTACTCCAGTGAGTTTAAATAAATTTGCACAAGCTATTGCAGAGGCACCTGCTCCATTGATAACTATTTTTACTTTATCAATTTTTTTTTTGGATATTTCTAAAGCGTTTATAAGCGCCGCTGTAGTAATTATCGCTGTCCCGTGTTGGTCATCGTGAAAGACAGGTATATCTAGCAACTCTTTTAATTTTTTTTCAATAATAAAACAATTAGGCGCCCCAATATCCTCTAAATTTATCCCACCAAAAGTTCCAGCAATATTTTTAATTGTATTGATTATCTCATTAGGTTCGCTGCTATCTACTTCGATATCAATAGAGTCAATATCAGCAAATCTTTTAAATAAAACTGCTTTACCTTCCATAACCGGTTTTGATGCTAAGGATCCTAAATTTCCAAGCCCTAATATCGCGGATCCATTACTTATAACTGCAACTAAGTTTCCTTTTGAAGTATAGTCATAGGCAGTATCCGGGTTTTTTGATATTTCTTTTACTGGTGCTGCAACTCCTGGTGAGTAAGCTAAGGAAAGGTCTCTTTTGGTTGTTAAAGATTTAGATGAATTCACCTCAATTTTGCCTGACTTCCCATTTAAATGGAAATCCAGAGCTTCTTTATCTGTATAATGATCAATTTTTGATTTTTTTGTCATTAATTTTTGATTATGTAATATAAATGTGAATTAATCACTGAAAATTTTGTCTGAATTATGAATATATTGTCATCTACCACAGTATTTAGTTTATACACTCTTTTAAGTCGTATTCTTGGCTATGCAAGAGACATTTTAATAGCTGTTTTTCTTGGGGCATCAATGCTTGCAGATGCTTTCTTCGTAGCATTTCGCTTACCGAATACCTTTAGAAGATTATTCGCAGAAGGTACATTTAATGCAGCATTCATACCTAGCTTTATGGAGGAGAAGTCAAAAGGCGAAAAATTCAAAAAAGCTTTTTCCGATGAGGTTTTGTCACTATTAACAATCGCTCTTCTCATTCTCGTTTTCTTAGTTGAAATTTTTACTCCTTTAGTTGTTTACATGATTGCTCCAGGTTTTATCGAAGATAGTGAGAAATTTGACTCCGCAGTAGAACTTGCTAGAATCATGTTTCCTTTTCTTTTATTTGTCTGTGTCTCGTCATTTTTTTCAGCAATATTAAATTCATATAATAAATTTGCTGCAGCGGCAGCAGCGCCTATTCTATTAAATATAATATTAATAGTAAGTTTATTATATTCTTATGTCCAAAATTCAGATTATGCATACAATTTAGCCTTAGGTGTTGCTTTATCTGGAATTTTACAAATGTGTTTATTAATTTATTTTTCTAAGAAGTATTATAAGCCAAGTTTAATTTTTAAAAAGAAAATTTCATCAAAAGTAAAATTTTTTTTAAAAAAACTTTTTCCCAGCATTCTTGCCTCTGGTGTAACACAAATTAACATACTTGTTGGAACTATAATTGCGTCTTTTCAAGCTGGTGCAGTTTCGTATCTTTATTATGCAGATCGAGTTTATCAAATAAATCTAGCTATAGCCGGTATTGCAGTTGGCGTTGTTTCATTACCTGTTTTATCAAATGCGGTAAAAAAAAAGGACAAAAATAAGATTTTCAAAATCCAAAATAAATCTTTAGAGTTAGCTTTACTTTTGTCAATACCAGCCACATTTGGACTAGTTATTTCATCTGAAGAGATTGTAAATTCTTTATTTGGGTATGGTTCATTTGATCAAAGAGACGTAGCATTAACCTCACAAGCATTAACTTTTTTTGGGTATGGTATGATTGCATTTGCTCTTGCAAAAGTTTTAGCAAACTTTTTTTTTGCAAGAGATGATACAAAAACACCTTTTCATATTTCTGTTTTAATTGTGACTTTAAATATTTTGATAAGCATAATATTTTTCAAAAAAATTGGATTTATAATTATCCCGATTGCAACTTCAATCTCAACCTGGATTGGTGTAATTCTTTATCTTTTTATTCTTATAAAAAGAGATTTTATTAGATTTGATAAAGTAATTCTTAACAATGTTTATAAAATTTGTTTAAGTGCGATTTTCATGAGCTTTATTTTGATTTTTGGTCTAAATTATTTTAGTGAACAACTGATTTATTCAAATATCTTTAAGTTTGCTTATTTATTGTCTATTATTAGCTTTGTGGCTTTAGTTTATTTAATTTGTTGTAATATCCTAGGAGTTTTGAAAATTAAAAAATATAAGGTACTTTAATTATATGACAAAAAAACTTGTGTTTTCAGGAATTCAACCTACCGGAAACTTACATCTTGGCAATTATTTAGGTGCATTAAAAAATTTTGTTTCATTACAGAGCCAGACAGACTGTATATTTTGTGTTGTTGATCTTCATGCGATTACTGTTTTTCAGAACCCAAATGAATTAAAGGAAAATGTTTTAGATACCACAGCGAGTTTTTTAGCTTCGGGTCTAAATTTTGAAAAAAGTATAATTTTTAATCAATCATCCGTGAGTGGTCATGCTGAACTCGCCTGGATATTAAGCTGCACATCAAGAATTGGATGGTTAAATAGGATGACACAATTTAAAGATAAAGCGGGAAAAGATAAGGAGAAAGCAAGTGTTGGTCTTTACATATATCCAAATTTAATGGCAGCTGATATACTTTTGTATAAAGCGACCCATGTTCCAGTTGGCGCAGATCAAAAACAACATTTAGAGCTATCTAGAGATATTGCTTTGAAATTTAATAATGATTTTAAGATAAAAGATTTTTTTCCACTTCCAGAACCATTAATACAAAAAAATATATCCAGGGTGATGAGTTTACGAGATGGAACAAAAAAAATGAGCAAATCAGATGACTCAGATTATTCAAGGATTAATTTAAAAGATAGCGCAGATGATATAATAAAAAAAATAAAAAAAGCAAAAACAGATTCTAAACCTATACCGGAAAATAAAGATGATCTAAAAGAAAGTCCAGAAGCTCTTAATCTTTTAAATATCTTTTCTGATCTATCAGGTAATGACCTAAACTCAGTTTTATCAAAAATGGCTGGTAAAGATTATTCTTATTTAAAAAAAGATCTTGGAGAATTAATTGTGGCAAAGATAACTCCAATAGGTAAAAAAATAGAGGAATTAAGAAAGGATAAAAGACATTTGGAAGCAGTATTAAAAAAAGGTACTGAAAAAGCTAGTATTAAAGCTGAGGAAAACTTAAAAAAGATACGTGAAATAGTCGGTTTAGTATAATATAAATAATTATCATGATACAAGTTGAGCAAACACCAAACCCAGAGTCTTTAAAATTTCTTTCAGAAAAAAAGGTGTCATCTGTTGGGACTCTTGAATTTCAAAAAAAAAACTCTAGTGAAATTAAAAACGATTTTATAAAAGAGTTACTTGGCTTTAATGGAGTAGAATTAGTGTTATTATCTGAAAATTTTATTTCTGTTAAAAAAGATAGTAACGTTTCCTGGGATGAGCTCAAACCAATGATAATCTCACATTTAAATGATTATTATCAAAAGACTGACGCGCCAATAATTTCTGTAAAAGGTGATGTTAAGGATGCAGAAGATGAGACTGAAAACGATAATGAAACGGTTGCAAAAATTAAGGAAGTTTTAGATACAAAAATTAGACCTGCTGTAGCAAGAGATGGTGGTGACATAAAATTCAAATCTTTCTCTGGTGGGATTGTAAAAGTTGAATTACAAGGGAGTTGTTCTGGTTGCCCGAGTTCTTTAATGACATTAAAGCAGGGAGTTCAAAACTTACTAAAACATTACGTTAAGGAAGTAGAGAAAGTGGAAGCTATTTAATGAAGAAAAATTTGTCGTATAGAGAAAAATTACTTGAGTTATCTAAAATTTATAAAATTTCTGAGATACAGAATTATATAAGAAGCAAAAAACATTTAACAACTTCTCAAATTGAACATATTTTAAAAAAAAATAAAGTTCCTATTCCAACAGAAATTAACGTAAGTTTTTTCGATAAAACTATTTCAAAACCAGTTTCTAAAGCTAGTAAGGGTGTTTCTAATTTTTATGGTGATACAACCGACAACATTGCAAAATTTTCATTAGGAACGTGGAAATTTTTTGGCAGTGCCGGGCTTGCCTTTCTTAATGTTATTCCAAAACTTTTAAAAGTTTCAGCAAACTTTATTGGAAATACATTTGTAGATGCTTTTAGCAGTATATATGATCCAAAAATATCTACCAAAAGAGCAACCACATTAGTATCTACAATTGGAGTATTTATCATTACGATTGCTATAGGTATAATTGCTTATACGCTTTATTCTAATTATAAGGACGATAATTTTGTTCAAAATAAAAAACAAGAGATTAAAATTGAGAAAAAAGATTTAAAAGAAAAAAAGAAATCCGATATTCCTAAGCAAGAGAAAAAACCAAATATAGTTCAAAAACCAAAAGCTGAGCCCAAAAAAGATCCAAGCAAAGTAAAAGAATTAGTTTTGCCGAATTTGAATTTAAAAACGGAGACGGTTTTAAGTCTTTTTGAAGATGTTGAATATGATTTGAGAACAGTTAGGTATCAAAAAAAGGTGAAGCCTATTTATTTTACGCAGTTTCCAAAAGATTTAGATGAAATAAAAGATGTAAAATTAAAAAAGGATACATTCATTAAAATTGTACTTCCTTTGGTAGTCGCTGAGAATGAGAAAATACTTAATGATAGATTGAAATTGAAGAAAATTCTTTCAAAAAAAATGACAAGTGATAAAGAAAAACTTTGGCTGAGACAAAAATTTAGAGAATACAAAGTAAAAAAATTAAATAGTGAGGAACTTCTTTCGAGAATGGATGTTATACCTGTGTCTATCGCGCTAGCACAAGCAGCAAAAGAAAGTGGTTGGGGCACCTCTAGATTTGCTTTAGAGGGCAACGCAATTTTCGGTCAGTGGACTTGGACAGGTCAAGGAATTGAACCTTTGGAAAAAGGGAAAAATCAAGATCATAAAATTTTAAAATTTCCGATATTAAGAGCTTCAGTGAAAGCCTACAAAAACAACCTCAATACCCACAAAGGTTATATAGATTTTAGAGAAAAAAGGGAGAAACTCAGAAAAAGAAATAAATCAATTAAGGGATTAGAATTAACTGATACTCTGCATAGATATGCTCAGACAGGAAAAGAGTACACAGAAAAATTGGAGCAAATTATTAAGCAAAATGATTTATCAGATTTTGAATCAGTGCAACTTACAAACTCTGTAATCAAAAAAGAATTTAACCTTTAAATTTATTTTTCAGCAATAACAAACTGTATGCCTAACCAACGATAAGAATTATTGTTTTCCCTCAAAGAACAATTAATTCTACCTCTCTCCGTAATAAATTTTTCCTTAATATCTATTTTAATTGTTTTATCCCCTACCAAATCAATTTTCGACTGACGCCATTTATCATTTTCATTGGAAAAGCAGTTAAGTAACTTTAAATTATAATTTTCTGCAAATTTTATTGTTACCTTTGGCGGATTTGTTTTATCATTTATATATTTTTCTTCAGGTTCGATAAATTCATACTTAAGCGGCAAGGTTCTTATTATTGTGTTGAATCTGTCTATTTTGCCATATTTCTCATTTATAGGAAATCTTGGAAGTTCAAAAACATTTTTTGTGTCATCAATAACTCCTGAGTGTTGACCAAAAGCATGCGTGAAATTCAACTCTTTTATAAGTTTTTTAAAATCGCTACTATACTCACCAAAAGGGTAAGAAAAAAAATTTGATACAGTTCCTAACTCTTTTTTAAAAATTTTGTTAGCTGTTAGAATATCTTTTTTTATGTCTTCCAAATCTTCATCGATTAGATATTCATGAGAATGGCTGTGATGTCCAATATGAACAAATTTTTCTTTTGCAATCTCTCTAATTTGACTCCAGGTCATATAGCCATTATTTCCAACTTCTCTTGTGCTCACAAACAAAATGAATGGAATTTCTCTCTTTTTAAGTATTGGCCATGCATTATCATAAAACGATAAAAAACCATCATCTATTGTTAACAATACTTTTTTTTTATCTTTTTCCTCTATCAACGAAACTGATAACTCATCGGCACTGATAAATTTTATGTTTTGATCAATTATCATTTGTATATGTTTTTTAAAATCATCTATTCTGATATTGGTTGAGGGGTACTTGTTTTCCTCAAATCTATGATACATCAGGCTAATTACGCCAAAATCATTTATTTCAACTTGACTAGAATGCAAATATCTAGGAAAAATATTCAAGATTAAAACTATGACAATTAAAAATTTTTTAGTTATAAACTTCACAGGAAAAAATGATTGTTTGGCCATTAAATTCAATGATAATTTTTTCATAAAGAAATTTCAAGATAAAGTAAATAATAGTGACAATTTGTTAGAGAATATATTAAATTTTCTTAAAAAAAAAGATATTAAAATTGACAAAAATTTTTCTGTCTTAGTAAACCAAGGCCCGGGGAGCTACACATCATTAAGAGTATCTATAGCAGTTGCAAAAGGAATCCAATTGGCTAAAGAAATCAAAATATTTGGTTTTAGGAATGATCAAATAAGTGTATTTAACCTTGAAAATATTGAATTATTAATAAAATCAAAATCTTTAGAAAATAAATTGATAAAACCTTTTTATGGGTTAAATTAATTAAAAATTATGAGCACTATTGAGGATAAATGTAAAAAAAAAGGAGTAAGGCTCACTGAGCAAAGAAAAGTAATAGCTAAAGTAATGTCGGACTCTAAAATAAAATATGGTTCAAAAGACCATCCAGATGTTGACGAGCTTCATAAAAGAGTTAGTTTGATAGATAAGAAAATTAGTATAGCTACAGTTTATAGAACTGTGAAATTACTCGAAGAAACAGGTATTATTGAGAGACATGATTTTAAAGAAGGTAAATCAAGGTACGAACCCTCAACAGATGAGCATCACGATCACTTGATAGATATAAACAGTGGAGAAATAGTTGAGTTTGTTGATAAAGATATAGAGGATTTGCAAAATAAAGTAGCTAAGAAACTTGGATATAAATTGGTAGATCATAAACTAGAATTGTACGGTTCAAAAATTAAAAAATAATTTGAAAAAAAAAATTTTTATAAAAACTTTCGGTTGCCAAATGAATGAATACGATAGTGACCGTATTGCTGATTTTGTAAAAAAAATAGATTATATAAAAACTGAAAATATAAAAGACTGTGATTGTTATGTGATAAACACTTGTCATATAAGAGAAAAAGCAACCGAAAAAGTTTTTCATGAAGTTGGAAGATTAAAAAAAGAGTTCAAAAATAAAAAAAAACCTATATTAATTATCACCGGGTGCGTGGCTCAAGCCGAAGGCAG
>MDSY01045283.1_pt1 | contig 16599 bp, 15 predicted proteins | sample 811131 | NCBI WGS metagenome assembly MDSY01 (sample SAMN05326643, study PRJNA326480) | marine metagenome | isolation source: seawater | place: Atlantic Ocean: South West | collected 2010
ATAGTCAGGATAAATACCTAGTATTAAAACTATCAGAGCAAGAGTGAGTAATAAAAATTTTTCTATAGTGTTTGCATCTAAATTTTCGTCTAGATTAATTTTAACTTCTCCATATATCACTCTTTTTACAAGCCATAAAGAGTAAACTGCAGATATAATTAATGTTCCAGAAGCAAGAAATGCATATGTAAAACTTGCTTTGAATGCTGACATGATTATAAGCAACTCTCCAACAAAACTAGAAGTTCCTGGTAATCCACAATTTGCCAGCGCAAAGAAAACAAAGTACCAACTGTACACTGGCATCTGATTCAATAGCCCGCTTAGATCTGATATCTTTTTTGTTTTATATCTATCGTAAATTGACCCAACACATATAAATAGTGCTGCTGAAATAAAGCCATGTGAAATAATTTGGTACATACTTCCAGATAAACTAATAATTAGATCTTCTTTGCTCGAAGTATTATCAAATAATTGAAAAATAATAAAGAATCCTAGGGTAACAAAACCCATGTGTGAAATTGATGAGTAGGCTATTAATTTTTTCATATCATTTTGAGTAATGGCAATTATACCGACATAAACAATCGCTATAAGCGACAATATAATAAAATATATATCTAAAGACATTGCTCCTAATGGTACAACTGGTAAAACAAATCTTATAAAACCATATGCTCCAACTTTTAGTAAAATTGCAGCTAATACTACTGAGCCAGAGGTTGGCGCCTCAACATGAGCATCAGGCAACCAGGTATGAAATGGAAACATAGGAATCTTTATAGCAAAAGCAATAGCCATAGCAATAAATAACCATTCTTGCTCTACTAAAGAAAAATTAGCATCATAGAATGAAGTTACACTGAAAGAAGAAATAGAAGAATTAATATATAAAAATGAAACTAACAATAAAACTGATCCCAAAAAAGTATAAATAAAAAATTTAATAGAGGCATAAATTCTATTAGATCCACCCCATATACCTATTATTAAAAACATAGGTATTAATAAAGCCTCAAAGAAAATATAAAATAAGATAGCGTCAAGAGCGCAAAAAACACCAATCGTTAAGCCATTAGCAATTAAAAAACTTGCGTAGTATTGATTCGTTTTCTTTAAAGATAATGTTGAGTTATAAATTGAAACTATTAAAAAAATAATAGTATTAAGAAGTATTAATAAAGTAGATATGGCATCGACTCCTAAATAATAATGTATATTAAGTGATGGAATCCATTTAATGTTTTCTACAAATTGAAAATCAGACAAATTTTCATTAAAGCTTATGAGTAAAAATACTGATAATAAAAAAACTATAAAATTAATAAAAATATTATATGCATTTAAAATATTAACTTTTTTATTATAAAATAATATTAATAGTCCAGAAATTATTGGCGTCCATATTAGCAAGGATAATATATTGATTGTCATAATACCCTCGTTAATATTATTCCAAAAATCACTACAAGAGAAAAAACTATAGTGAACGCATAGTGATATAGATAACCACTACTAGTAACCTTTAATATTTTAGAAAAACTATTAATTTTTTTTGGAAAACCATTTACTATTAAAGTATCTATTACACCGATATCAAATTTCTTAGTCAGAATTTCTGATGTTTTTTTCATTATATAAGAGCAGTAAATAAAAAACTCATCAAATTTATATTTTGTACTTATATAGTATTTTGTTTTATCTAAAAAACTATTTTCTAAGAATGAAAACTTTACATTATCTTTATAAATCTTTTTCGCAATAAAAAAGCCTAGAACTAATGTTAAAGTTGCTGGGGAAAGTATACCGTGTTCGATATAGGTAACCATTCCACCATAGTGTATATCTTTTATCCCATTCATAAATATAGGCAAGTCTATAAATACTTTAATTACATATCCAGACGTAAGCGATAATATCGCCAACAAAACTAAAGGTATGAGTATTAAATTTGATTGCTCCGTTATTTTTTCAATATCACCATCTCTGTATTTACCATAAAATACTATAAATAATAGTCTTAAAGAATATATAGTTGTTACTAAAGCCGCTATCAATAACATTATATATGCAACGAATGATATCGTGTTGCCTTCATAAAGCATTACTTCAAGTATTAAATCTTTTGAAAAGAACCCTGATGTAAGTGGAAATCCGATAATGCATAAAGTACCAATCAAAAAACATGCATATGTTATTGGCAACCTTGATTTTAACCCACCCATCTTTCTTATATCTTGATTGTGATGAAGAGACATTATTACTGAGCCCGCACATAAAAATAAAAGTGCTTTAAAAAACGCATGTGTAAATAAATGAAAAAAAGATACTGTGTAAGCGTTAATTCCTAAAGCAGAGACCATATATCCTAATTGTGAAATTGTTGAATAAGCTATGACTTTCTTAATATCATTTTCAAATATTGCTATAAGACCCATAAATAATGCAGTTGATGCGCCAATTATTAAAATAAAATCTGTGGTAAATTCCGTAAGGTCATAAAGAGGAGATAATCTACCAACCATAAATATTCCAGCTGTTACCATTGTTGCGGCATGTATTAATGCAGATATTGGTGTAGGTCCTTCCATAGAATCTGGCAACCATACATGCAAAGGTATTTGCGCAGACTTAGCCATAGCGCCAATAAATAAAAATAGGCAAGCAAAATCTATGTAACTTAAACCAAGGTAAGTTTCTAAATTACTAAAATTAATCGAATCAATATTTAAAAATATAGTTTTATAATCAAAAGAATCGAATAATGCATAGAGCATTACAATTCCTAGGATAAAAAACATATCCCCTATGCGATTTATTAAAAAAGCTTTTAAGTTTGCTTTTATAGCTGAATTTTTTTTATAAAAAAACCCAATTAATAAATAAGATACTAAGCCAACACCTTCCCAACCTATAAATAACTGTATTAAATTGTTAGACATAACTAGCAATATCATGGAAAAAGTAAATAGCGCTATGTATGAAAAAAATCGTTTAAAATCTTCTTCGTCTTTCATGTATCCAATACTATAAACATGAACAACAAATGAAATAAATAGAACAACTACTAGCATTATTGCCGAAAACTTATCTATTAAATATCCAATTCCTATATTCAATCCACTTATAGATATCCAATCATAAAAATTATCGTAATATAATTCATTTTCACTGGTGTATATGCTAAATAATACTACCAATGATAAAATGAGTGCAAAAAAAACTAACGATGTACTTATCACTCCAGAATAAAATTTGTTTAACGCATTTGAGCTTAAGCCAATTAAAACAGTACTAATAATTAATAAGAGCGGTATTGATAATAGTAATAATTCCATTTATTTAACCTTTAAGATTATTGATTAGATTAATTTCTAAGGAATTTCTTATTCTAAATAAAGAAACTATTATAGCTAATCCAATAGCTGATTCTGCTGCTGCAACTGCTAAAATGAAGAAAACAAAAACTTGCCCTGTAACGTCATTACTATAATGAGAAAAAATAATAAAATTTGTATTCACTGATAAGAGCATCAGCTCTATCGACATTAGGAGTAACAATATATTCTTCCTGTTAATAAATATTCCGGCAACGCTTATACAGAATAATAGCGCACTAAATACTAAATAATGTGACATTGTAATCATAGATCTTTGTCCTTTAAAATCTTCAGCCTTGATTTTTTACTTTCTAGAATCTGCTTTCCTGGGTCTTGTCTTAAAGACCTTTGCCTTTCTGTCATGTTAATTGCTATGGCAGCAATTATTGCAACAAGAAGTATAAAGGCAGTTATTTCAAAAGAAAAAATATATTTTGTAAACAATAGTAACCCTATTTCATATGTATTATTAAATTCTAAAGAGCTATTTGTACTTACTGATGTAACAAAGTCGTGAAAAAAAATGACCATGTATAACTCTACAAACATTATTATTGATATAGCTACAGAAAAAATAAGGTATAATTTTTGGCTAATATTTTTTTTGACAGGAACATCTAGAAGCATAATTACAAATAAAAATAATACTAGTACTGCCCCAACATATACGAGCACAAGTACAATAGCTAAAAATTCTGCGTTCAGCATCAGCCACAGTATTGCGCTATTAAAAAATATTAAAACCAAAAGTAAAGCTGCATGGACTGTGTTATTAACTATTATCAAGCTTATAGATGAAAATATAATTACAGTAGTAACCAAATAAAAAAGTATTGCTATTATATCCATAATTATTTTACCTTTGGGATTTAGCTGATTGATCAATTGCGATCTGATCTTCAAATTTATCACCAATTTTTAATAAATCACCTTTCGATAAAATATTTTCACCGCGTTCTTCAAAGTGATACTCGTATATCCTAGTCTCAACAATTGCATCTACTGGGCATGCTTCCTCACAAAAACCACAAAAAATACATTTAAAAAGATCTATGTCGTATTTAGTAGTTCTCCTTGTTCCATCATTTCTTTCTTCAGTATCTATTGTAATTGCTAACGCTGGACATACTGCCTCACACAGTTTGCAACCAATACATCTCTCTTCTCCACTTGGGTATCTCCTTAGAGCATGTAAACCTCTAAATCTTGGTGACTGAGGAGCTTTCTCATAAGGATAATTCAGTGTAGTTTTTTTCTTAAACATATTTAAAAATGTTACTTTCATACCAAGTAACAACTCGTAGAGAAAAAAACTTTTTAAATATTTTTTAAACATATTGTTCTCTTATGCGAACCAAGGTTCGACCCTATAGTATATAAATAACATTTCTACAAATATCCATATTAAAGTTATTGGGATTAAAATTTTCCATCCTAATCTCATAATTTGATCGTAGCGATATCTTGGGAATGTAGCCCTAAACCATATAAAACAAAACATAAAAAAGAATGTTTTAATGATAAACCAATGAATACCATCATTAATAAAAAATAATACAATATAGCTAACGTAATCATTTATTTCAAAACTTCCAAAACTACTAATGCTAAATGGAGAAAGCCAACCTCCAAAAAATAATAGCGCTGTCAGTGCTGAAATTAGAATCATATTTGCATATTCAGCTATAAAAAATACTGCAAATCCCATGCCTGAATACTCAACATGAAATCCTGCAACCAACTCCGACTCTCCTTCAGCTACATCAAAAGGAGCTCTATTTGTCTCAGCAACACCAGCAATAAAATAAATTATAAATAAAGGAAATAATGGAACCCACAACCAATTAAAAATGCTTCCTTTCTGAATATTTACAATGTCACCAAGATTTAAACTGCCAGATACCATGATTACTCCAACAAGTGAAAACCCCATAGCAATTTCATAAGCTATTATCAATGAGGCTGATCTCATTGCTCCAAGTAATGCATACTTAGAGTTTGATGCCCAACCAGCAATTATAATTCCATATATTCCTAGAGACGTCATAGCTAGAATATATAAAAGTCCTGCGTTGATATCAGATAAAACCATAACGCTATCAAAAGGTATGACTGCCCAGGCCGCGAAAGCAACTGTAAAAGTAATAATAGGTGCTAACAAAAATAAAAATTTATTTGAGTCGGTTGGGATAATTATTTCTTTGAAAAATAATTTCACACCATCAGCAAATGGTTGCATCAAACCCTTTGGGCCTACAACATTTGGACCAAGTCTACCTTGCATTGAGGCAATGATTTTTCTTTCTGCATAAGTATAATAAGCCACAACAATTAATAATGGGATCATGATAAAACTAATTAGTATTAATGTGTGTAAAAAAATACTCAGCTCATTGAAAGAAGTAAATAATACTTTTATGTTGTTATTTATAAAATCAAACATTTTCAATTCTTATTGGTTGGTATTGTTTTCCTAGGTCATAGTGCTCTTTACTAGAATTAATAATATATACGCAGTCATCTGAGACATTTTCATCTATCACAAGATCTGCTAATAAAGTGTTACCGCCTTGTTTAACGATTACTTTATTTTTGGACAAATCAATATTATTTTGTTCTAGTGTTTTTTTATTAACACTAACAAAATTCTTTCTTGGATCAACCGAGTTTAAAGAAGGCGCTCTTCGCACAACATTATCTACGTGATAACTACTTTTCCCACCACACCTAATTAAAGATGAATCACTTGAAATTTTACTAACAGATAAATTATCTAATTTACTATTTGTAAATAATTTGTTGTTCCTTGTAACGGAATCTACCTCATTCAAGATATCAATATAATCTATTGTGCTGTCAATATTTGCTCCTTGCATCAACCTGAGTTTAGATAGTATTTTCCAACCTTCTTTTGACTTATAGTGAGGAGTACAACCTTGTGCAAAAGACTGCCACTCATTCTCAATATTAATAAAAGTCCCTGGACTCTCAAAAGTTGTTGCTAACGGCAATATTACATCATAATAGTTTTTATCTTCTTCTGTGACAAAACTTTGAAAACCTACGACAAATTTTGCATTATCTAATGATTTTTTTAGCTCAGAGTAATGATAAAAATCGATAAGATCTAAATTATAAATAATATATAATTCTAACTTTTCTATGATGGATTCATGAACATTGAGGCCAGAATAATTCTTATTTTCTGAGCTTAAATTTTTGCTTGGTAAGCATCCAGTCAACCAAGCACCTGGTTCATTACTTTTTTCTCCTATATATCCTTTATGTGATTTTGTTAATATTGCAATAATATTAGTTAAAATCTTAAACAGCTGAAATTCTGGGTGGTTTGTTAAATTTGATCCTAGAAGGATTAATGAATCATTTATTAGCAAGTCATTGCTAATTTCTATAATTTTTTTATTTTTTAACCCTTTAAAATTTTTTTTAATATTCTCTGGGATGCTAAAATTTTTCAACGTCTTGTCATTTACAGTTACTACAGATGATAAATACTCAATAACATCGATTAAAGTTTCTGATAAAAAATTAGGGTTAATTAATAAAGAATTATTTATATCAAAATTATATTTATAGCTATATGTATTTATAGAATTTATCTTTGCATCTCTTAAAAAAGCTTTTCTAATTCTATGTGATAAAATTGGTTGATCATATGTAATATTGCTGTCAATCAATAGTATTGACTTAATATTCTCTATATCTTTTATCGGAATATCTATCTTCGGAAACAGATGTTCATCATAATACTCAAAATTACTTTGCGAAACTCTATGGTCAACATTATTAACATTATTCTCTCTCAACCACTTCTGAAAAAGATATTGTTCTTCAACTGTCGAATTAGCGCTAATAAATCCTGATGTTTTACTAGCATCAATCTCACCCATTCTTTTTTTAATAATATCTAAAGCTTGTTCCCACTCAACCTCTATATGCCTACCATTTATTTTTGCAATTGGTTTTTTTACTCTATCACTATGATCTATTGCTTCGTATGAAAATCTATCTCTGTCAGAAATCCAGATTTCATTTATTTTTTTATTTTCATGTGGTACTACACGAAAAACACTATTATCCAATATGTGTATATTCATATTTGTTCCAACACAGTCATGGGAAGATATGTGTTTTACTTCTTCGAGCTCCCATGTTCTTCCTTTCATATGCGAAGGCGCAGCATTTAAAGCTCCTACTGGACATATATCAATCATGTTCCCTGACATTGGTGAATTGATTGCTGAGGTTAAATAAGTCCTAATCTCCATACTTTCCCCTCTTCCTATGGCTCCAAATTCCTTTATGCCAGCAATTTCTTCACCATATCTGACACATCTAGTGCAATGTATACACCTTGTCATATTTGTCTTTATCAAAGGCCCAATATTGTGATCTATCACAACTCTTTTTTCTTGTTCATACCTAGACTTTACTCGACCATGCATTAATGCTTGGTCTTGTAATTCACACATTCCACCTTGGTCACAAACTGGGCAGTCAAGCGGGTGATTTATTAATAAAAATTCCATAGTATTTTTTTGCGCTTTTACGGCTAACTCAGATTTTGTAAAATATTCTTGGTTTTCCATTGCAGGAGTAGAGCATGCGGGTTGTGGCTTATTAACACCAGTTTGCTCAACTAAGCACATTCTACAATTTGCCGCGATAGATAATTTATCGTGGTAACAAAATCTAGGTATGTGTATTCCATTTCTATCAGCTATCTGAATTAAAGTATCTCCTTTTTGAAATTTACATTCTTTATTATTTATTTTAATTTTCATTTTTTATGTAATATAAATTCCTTGTTATTAGTAGCATCAAAATTAAAATTCCTATCTTTATTTTGAATCTCATGATCTATGTAACGCAAAAATTCATTTTTATAATGCTTAATAAAACTTTCGACTGGCATAGCTGCAGCATCACCTAAAGCACATATCGTGCTACCTGAAATCATACTGGGTATGGACTCAAGAGTTTTAATATCATCAAGATTAGCTTTACCACTAAGAATTTTATCAATAATCTTAAACATCCATCCCGTACCCTCTCGGCAAGGAGTACATTGGCCACAAGATTCAGAGTAATAAAATCTAGAGATTCTATGAATTACTTCAACCATATTTGTATTTTCGTCCATAACTATAATTGCACCAGATCCGAGTAAAGAACCCGCATGAACTATTGACTCATAATCCATATTTGTTTCCATCATAATATTTCCTGGTACTACTGGAACCGAAGAACCTCCTGGAATTACTGCCTTAATTTTTTTACCATCTTTCATTCCTCCAGCAAGCTCTAGTAATACTTTAAATGGAGTGCCTAAAGGAACTTCATAGTTTCCAGGCCTGTTTACGTGGCCTGATATTGAGAAGCATTTAAAACCAGGGCTATCTTTTGTACCTATGGTATTAAACCACTTTGGACCTTTATCTAAAATTTTTGGAATTGAAGCTAAAGTTTCTACATTATTAATTATTGTTGGTGAACCGAACAAACCTTTTACAGCTGGAAAGGGTGGCTTAAATCTAGGAAAACCTTTTTTACCCTCAATAGACTCCAACATTGCAGTTTCTTCACCTACAATATACGCTCCTGCGCCTATTAAATCATGAAGTTCAATACTGATATTTGATTTTAAAATATTGCTCCCAATAAGTTTATTATCATAAGCATCTGCAAGCGCTCTTTTAAAGCTAGAGTAAACATCATCCATGAATTCTCCCCTTAAATAACAGTATGCTGTTTCTGCGCCAATAGCATAACTTGCTATTAACATTCCTTCGATGAGAGCATGGGGATTATATCTAAGTATATCTCTATCTTTGCATGTACCAGGTTCAGATTCGTCGGCATTACAAACAAGGTATTTAATTTCATCAGAGTCTTGGTTGATAAAACTCCATTTTCTACCCGTAGAAAAACCTGCTCCACCTCGACCTCTGAGACCAGAATCAATAACTTTAGTAATAATTTCTTTTGGGTCTGTCAGATCAGAAAGAATTTTCTTCCAAGTGGAGTATCCCCCTTGATCAACATATGTTTCATAAGAATTAGGGTTATCACTAGACAGCGTTGAATAACAAAGCTCATTAATTCTTAATTTTTTATCCATTTTCTATCTCTGTAATTATTTTATCTATTTTTTCTTCAGTTAAATTTTCATAATATTTATGATCAACTTGCATCATTGGTGCTCCACAGCATGCCGCGAGACACTCCCTTTCATCTTTTAAAAAATATTTATCTGATGATTTTCCAACTTTTAATTTTAATTTTTTCTCGATATATGAAAGAATTTCGTCAGAACCATTTAACATACAAGACACATTTGTGCAGACAGATATTGTATGTTTGCCTATTTTTTCTAGTTCAAACATAGAATAAAATGAAGCTACCTCGTAAACATCTATTGTTTTTAAATTTAAAAAATTTGCTATCGCGTCAACATGTATATTTTTAATATATTTATTTTCTTTTTGAATTAAGTGCAATGCATATATTATTGCGGGTTTTTTTTTGCCGCTAGGGAACTTTAGCAACCACTTATTTATCTTTGAAGAAATTTCACTTGGTATATTATATGTATTATTATCTTGCATAATTTTTTACCTATCAATTTCGCCGAACACAATATCTTGTGTGCCAATTATTGCCACGACATCAGATATCATATGCCCCTTAACCATTTCATTTAATGCTGCTAGGTGTGAGAATCCTGGTGCGCGCATTTTTAATCTATATGGCTTATTTGCCCCATCCGAAATTAACGTTACTCCAAACTCACCTTTTGGATGCTCAACCGCGCAGTAAACTTCTCCCTCTGGAATACAGTATCCTTCTGTAAATAATTTAAAATGATATATTAATGACTCCATATCCTCTTTTACTTCTTCCCTACTAGGGGCCGTTATTTTATTGTTATTAGAAATTACATCTCCATTATTGTCTCTCAACCAATTTATACATTGTTTAATAATTTTATTTGACTGCCTCATTTCCTCTATTCTTACTAAATATCGGTCATAACAATCACCATTAGTACCAATTGGTATATCAAAATTCATATCTTTATAAACTTCGTATGGCTGTTTCTTTCTTAAGTCCCAGGCTACTCCTGAACCCCTTAACATTGGGCCTGTAAATCCTAATTGAAATGCTCTTTCTTTTGTTACGATACCAATATCAACAGTTCTTTGCTTCCAAATCCTATTGTCAGTTAATAATGTTTCATACTCATCGATGCAACTAGGGAATCTACTTGTAAAATCTTCTATAAAATCTAGTAATGTTCCTTCCCTAGCCTCATTAAGTTTTGCCACTTCTTTTTTTGATTTCCATTTGGACTTTTCATATTTTGGCATATGTAATGGTAAATCTTTTGCGACTCCGCCAGGCCTATAATAGGTTGCGTGCATTCTTGTACCAGAAACTGCCTCATAACAATCCATTAAATCTTCTCTTTCCCTAAAAGCATATAAGAAAACAGTCATAGCTCCTATATCTAGTGCATGAGCACCAAGCCAAAGTAAATGATTTAATATTCTTGTAATTTCATCAAACATTACTCTGATATATTTAGCTCTCTCCGGAATATTTATTTCTAATGATTTTTCTATTGCTAAAACGTAAGCATGTTCGTTACTCATCATAGAAACATAATCAAGTCTATCCATATAACCTATATTTTGATTATAGGGTTTGCTTTCAGCTAGTTTTTCCGTCCCTCTATGGAGTAAACCAATATGAGGGTCAGCTCTAACTATCACCTCTCCTTCTAATTCTAGAATTAATCTAAGGACGCCGTGAGCAGAAGGATGTTGAGGACCAAAGTTCATGGTAAAACTTTTTATATCAGGCATCTGTTTCCTCCTTACCAGTCTCTCTTATAACTTTTGGAATTAATACTCTAGGCTTTATAGTTACGGGCTGATAAATAACCCTTTCCTTTTCTAAATCATAATTGACTTCAACATTTCCTATTAAAGGAAAATCTTTTCTGAGTGGATGACCAATAAAACCATAATCAGTTAGTAATCTTCTTAAATCTGGATGGTCGGTAAATACAATGCCAAGCAAATCATACGCTTCTCTTTCGTACCAATCTGCAGATGACCATATAGATGTTAAAGACGGTAAGGATGGATTTTCATCATCAATACAATAAAATTTTGTGTTTAACCTAATGTTAGAAGTAATAGATAATAGATTGTATATTACGGCAAATCTTTTTTTAGGCTGATTATAATTTTTTTTAGTGGTTTCATAAGTATATCTTCCGCTACTGTCTTTTTTTATTCCTCTGCTATAACCTTTGTTATTTGCATCTTTAGCGTTCCATTCACTGATACCATAATCTGAATAATCTACCGCCACAATATCAATAAGAATCTCGAATTGTAGTTGGTCATTTTTTTGAAAAATAGCCATTACCTCTTTAAACTTGTTTTCTTCAAAAACCACAGTATTTTCACTCTCAAAATTAAAATCATATTTAGAGAATTTTTTTTCAAACAAATTCTTTAAGCCATGATTCTTAATTAAAAAAGATTCATTTTTTGATGTATTTTGATTATCCATTATTTATTACCTAATATATTTTTAACAACTATCTTTTAATAGATTTTTTATTGTGAATTTTATTTTTTAGCTGCAAAATTCCATATAACAATGCTTCTGCAGTTGGTGGGCAACCAGGCACGTATATATCAACAGGAATTATTCTATCGCAACCTCTTACTACAGAATATGAGTAATGATAATAACCACCGCCATTAGCGCATGAACCCATAGAAATCACCCATTTTGGATCTGCCATTTGGTCATAAACTTTTCTTAGCGCGGGAGCCATTTTATTAACTAATGTGCCAGCAACTATTATTACATCCGATTGTCTTGGGCTAGGTCTAAACATCATCCCAAAACGATCAAGGTCATATCTTGCAGCGCCAGCATGCATCATTTCCACAGCACAACATGCAAGACCAAAAGTCATTGGCCACATTGAGCCAGTATTAGCCCAATTAATTAAGTCTTTTGATGAGGTTGTTACATAACCGTTATTATTTTTATTTAATGATTCAATGATATCCATAACTTAATCCCAATCAAGAGCTCCTTTTTTCCATTCGTATATAAATCCAACTATTAGAATTAATAAAAAAATACCCATTGCAATTAGACCACCATCACCAAGATCATCTAAAGCCACAGCCCATGGAAATAGAAAAGCAATTTCTAAATCGAAGATAATAAATAATATAGCTATAAGATAAAATCTTATGTCAAATTGCATACGTGCATCACTAAAATTTTCAAATCCACATTCGTATGCAGAATTTTTTGCTTTATTTTTTTCACTCCGATTTAATAATCTAGAAGCAATTATTGGCATGGCTCCAATTGCAATACTTACCATAATAAATAGTAATATTGGAAAATAGTTATTTAACATAATATATTTTCAAATTATTTAATGAAATTAAATAATAACTTACTAGTTTAAAAATAGAAATTAATACAACATTATTTAACATAATAAATTTTCTCCTAATATGTATATAAATTACACCATATAATTAAAATAATACAACCAGAAATTAGAAAAAATATTTTATGAGGGCATATACACAACCTATATCTAAGAGAAAATAAATATTATTTATCAATAACTTAAGTTTAAATTGTGGTGCCGATGGCCGGAGTCGAACCGGCACAGCTTTCGCCACTGCCCCCTCAAGACAGCGTGTCTACCAATTCCACCACATCGGCTTAATTTAATTAATCAGGAATAACTAAACCATCATCCAAGTTATTTTGAGGAATAGGTTTATCAGAAGAATTGCTTATAGAATTTCCATTACTCGGAGAGTCATTTGAAATAATAACACTACTATCAGAAACTTTACTTTTAGCTAAGTAAGCAAGAGCTAAACAGTTTAAAAAAAATAACACCACTAAAAAAGTTGTTAACTTTGTTATAAAGTTACCAGCACCAGACGCACCAAAGACTGCTCCTGATGAACCGCCACCAAACATACCACTAGCATCACCTTTACCTTGCTGCATAAGAATAAAAAATATTATCAATATAGATAATATTACCGCAACTACCAATAAAATTGTATAAATCATATATATTCCTTAAATTTTTAAATTACATATTTTTGTAAATTCTTTTGAGTCTAGAGAAGCGCCGCCAATTAAAACCCCATCAACATGCGGTGCGCTGAGTATATCTTTTGCATTTTTTAAATTAACACTTCCTCCATAAAGCACCATTATATCTTTTTCTTTTAAAGAAGGAAGTATCTCTAAAATATTATCCTTAATAAATATGTGAGTAGATGAGATTTCTTCTATTGTAGGAATTTTTCCACTCCCAATAGCCCAACATGGCTCATAAGCAACAATAATTTTATCAGGCTTTTCTTCTAAGTGATTTAAATCGTAAAGTTGCTCAGATAATATGGTATTCGTAATGCCATCATCTTTATCACTTTGGTGTTCACCAACACATAAAATCACTTGGAGACTGCCTGAAGATTCCAAAGAAATTATTATTGAACCGCTTTCACCCAATGCGCTATCTGCATGGGATAAACATCTAATTTCTGAGTGCCCGACTAAAATATAGCTGCATCCATTATCAATATACATCTCACTAGAGGTTCCGCTAGTTAGCACAGAATCTGGTCCGGCAGTAAATAAATCTTGTCCTCCCAAACTAAAATTTGATTGTTTTTTGTACTTATCAATTTGATCCATATAAAGATCTGGAGGGAAAAAAATTATTTCATTATTATTTATATTATTTAAATTTTTAGCAAAATAATCAAAGTAATTCTTTATAAATTCTTTGGTTCCATTATTTTTCCAATTTGCAGCAATAATTTTTGTCATAATAATAATGTATTTAACTTATCTTTAATAAAACATTTAATTTTTTCTGAGGCATTATTTACTAATGCAGCTTCTTTTGCCTCAACCATAATTCTAATACAATTTTCTGTCCCAGATTTTCGTATAATTAATCTTAAATCATTATCAGAGAATTTATCAGAAGCTTCTTTAATGGCAATATTAATAATATTTTCTGGTAGATCTTTATCTACTGATAAGTTTGTAATTTTTTGTGGATATTTATCTAAGAAATTTTTTATATTTCTTTTATTAAGAATATCAGAATAATATAAGAATTGTAAAGCAGCTATTATTGAATCTCCGGATGATGAATTATCTAACATAAGAATATGGCCAGATGTTTCTCCACCTAAAATGTAATTATTTTGAATCATTTTCTCTAAGACGTTTTTGTCACCTACGTTAGCTCTAATAAAATCAATACCCTCGTCTTTTAAAAAGTTTTCAAGTGCGCAGTTAGTCATAGTAGTTCCAACTACTCCTTTTATATTTTCATTTAAAACATATTTGCCTTTTATTATCGTATAAAGAATATCATCACCATCTAAAACTTTACCACCTTCATTTATAACCACAAGACGATCTCCATCTCCATCCATTGAAATAGCAAATCTCGAGCTATTATTTTTCAAGATACTAGGTAAGTCATTAAGGTATGTTGAGCCAGATTTTTCATTAATATTTATACCATTTGGCTTATCATTAACTACATTTATATTAAAACCGGCTTTTTTAAAAACTTTTGGAGCAATTTTGTAGTTTGATCCATTTGCCAAATCTAACGTTAGATTTATTTTTGTATCAAATGGTTTAATTTTTTTTAAACAGAACTTTATATAATCTTCAGAGATATCAATATCTTTAGTTTTATTAGAAGGCTTAACAAAATCTAATTTTGTATTTTTATTTTTAATATTTTTTATATAATCCTCAATGTGATTTTCGTCAGCTATAGAAATTTTAAAGCCATTCTTATTAAAAATCTTAATACCATTATCTTGATATAAATTATGCGATGCGCTAACCATAATACCTAGGTCATAATTTTCTTTTTTCGCGTAAAAAGCAATTGCTGGTGTAGGAACAACTGAAGCATTGTGTATCTCACAGCCTTCCTCGAGAAGACCTATAGATATTTTTTTGATAATTGTAGAACAGGATATTCTTGTGTCGCAACCAAAGATAACTTTCTTTTTACAACCTTTTGATGCAAGAAGTGATCTGCCAATTGCAAGACCTAGAATTATAAAAAAATCTCTCGTTAGCGGCTCTACACCAAATTCTCCACGAATACCATCCGTCCCAAAATACCTTCTAGGCATTTTGTTTTCTAGTGTGAGCTAGCTGTGTCTGTAAATCCTGATTTTTTAACATCTTCATGATTAGAAGGCTTCTTGTCGTCATCATCTTTATCATCCCAATCTTTTGGTGGGCGAGGTTTTATTCCAGCCATAATATCATCAATTTGATCTCTATCAATTGTTTCATAAGTCATTAATGCTTCTGTCATCGCATGCAATTTATCAATATTATCTTTAATCATTTTTGTAGCTCTTGCATAAGAATTATTAACTAATAGTCTTACTTCTGAATCTATATCCCTAGCTGTTTCATCAGACATAGTTTTATGTTGAGTTACAGATTTTCCAAGAAAAACTTCTCCATCTTCATCTGAATAGGACATAGGGCCCATCTTTTCAGATAATCCCCATTTTGTTACCATATTTTTTGCAATTTCTGTAGCTCTTTCAATGTCATTTGAAGCCCCGGTAGTAACCATATCCTTACCAAAAATTAATTCCTCTGCAATTCTGCCGCCATAAAGTGTGCAGATCTGACTCTCTAATCTTTGTTTATTATTGCTATATCTATCATCTTCTGGAAGAAACATTGTAACCCCTAGAGCCCTTCCTCTAGGAATAATTGTAACTTTATGAACAGGATCGTGCTCAGGGACAAGCCTTCCAACTATCGCGTGCCCTGATTCATGATACGCGGTAAGTTTTTTTTCATCTTCACTCATAACCATTGATTTTCTTTCGGCACCCATCATAATTTTATCTTTTGCTTTTTCAAACTCAGCCATTCCTACTTTAGTATTATTTGCTCTTGCAGAAAATAAGGCTGCTTCATTCACAAGGTTTGCTAGATCTGCGCCAGAGAAACCTGGAGTACCTCTTGCAATTATTGAAGGCTCAACATCATCTGCTATAGGCACTTTTCTCATATGTACTTTTAAAATTTGTTCTCTACCTCTTATATCTGG
>MDSY01086705.1_pt1 | contig 16599 bp, 16 predicted proteins | sample 811131 | NCBI WGS metagenome assembly MDSY01 (sample SAMN05326643, study PRJNA326480) | marine metagenome | isolation source: seawater | place: Atlantic Ocean: South West | collected 2010
AAACCAAGATTGCTATTTAAAATTTCTCTACCTCTAAATCGGACGCTTATTTTAGTCTTATCTCCGTCAAGAATAAAGCTTTTAATTTTTTTTAATTTTATATTATAGTCTCCAATGTCAGTTGAAGGTCTAAATTTAATTTCTTTGATGGAGGCTCTTTTTACTTTAACTTTAGATCCAGACGTATTTTTTTTCTTTTCAAAAACATGCTTGCCGTAATCTAAGAGCTTGCAAACTACTAAATCAGCATCAGATGGGGAAACCTGAACAAGATCAAGCGCAGCTTTTTTAGCAGCATCAAGGGCGTCAAGTCTAGAAACTCTTCCGAGCTTTTCCCCACTCGCGCCGATAAGCATAACTTCAAGAGCTTTAATCTTTTCATTTATGGGTATATTTTTTTTAGAAGAAGCTATAATCTGGTTCCTTAATAAACAACTTGTATGAATCTACAATGAGGATATATTGTTTAGAGTTTTCATGAGAATGAATTCTATACTATATCTATAAGAAAAAGAAGTTAATAGCTACCTCAAACTGATAGTAAAAGTAAATTCCTGTAATATGTCTAAAATTATAAAGGATTGTGTTTTAAAAAGAATCGAATGAATCAGATAGAAAATTCAGTTACAAAAATTCTTACTCATTTTAATGAAAGTGACGTAGCTTTTGGAGTAATGAGGAACTATGAATACTTACCAAATATTGGCCACGATCTAGATTTAGCTGTATTTTCATGCGATATATTAAAAATACAGGATTTTTTGATTCAAGTAGCTAAACAGGAATCATGGGATTTAGTTGCTAAATTATCCTATCGAAAATCTTCAGTTAAATCTAGACATATTGATGTATACAGATTTTACAATTTAAAAAAATTAGAGTGTCTTCACATAGACTTCATTCATGGCATGACCTCCCATGGTTTTGAAATCTTATCAGAACAAGATCTGATGAGATTTCTTAAAAAGAATGGCTGGTTCACTACAATTTCTTCTGAAAACGAAAATCTTATTAGATTCCTGCAGCTCGGAACTCTTTACAAAGGAAAAAAAACTAAAAAAATAAAAAAATATTTAAATAAATTGCAAATGCTTAGTAAAGAGGATTTGGTGGCTTTAAAAAATAAATTGAATGATAAATTAGGTGGCAATTCGGAAGAAGGCTTAGAGAGTTTGATAAAAGAAGAAATGGATAATGCTGTCAAAATAATTTATAGAAGTAAGCTTAAAATTTTAGGTAAAACATTTTTATTAAACCCCTTGAGCTCTATAAAAAATTTTTTAATTAGGCTTTATGAAATTTTTTATCAAACTTTTATTAATAATGCCGGACTAAAGATTTATGTAGAAATAAGAGGTGATATTGAGCTTCATAAAAAGATTGAAAAAGTTGCTAAAGACCTAACTAAAGGAACAATTTTTAATGATTCTTTGATAGAGAAAAAGCCCTCTAATCATTTAAGTTATAGGCAGCTCAAATTTAGGAAAGAATATGGCCTATTAATTCAATATGGACATAAGAATCTAATTTTTCCAAATATATTTTATGATCTTGTTATATCTTATGATGAATTAAATCAATTAAATGATTATGAATTATCTAGATTAATAGTGGATCGAATGTTGAAACAGCAGAATGTTTTATTTAAATCTATGTAAAATGAATTAAATGAAAAACTTAGAGTAATCCAATTTATTATCTAAGATCTATAGTTCTGCATGTTCTTTGAAAATAGAAATAAGTTATACCAAGAAAAATAAATTGGTTAACCATCATGCCCATCATAACTCCACTTAATAAAAAATTTTCTACAAAAAACTTTGCACATATAAGTGAAAAAATAGTTGTCACTAAATATGAAAAAAATAATGGCTTGGTGTTCTCTAGAGTTCTTAATCCAATAGTTAGTGGAAGTACTGAATACATTACTATATAAACCATTGCATACCAAAATAATATATACCTGTATTGATAATATTCTTCTCCATATAAGAAGCTCAATATCTCTCCGGAAAAGATACTTATTATAAATGTTAAGACTAAGAACAAACTCCCTCCAAAAAATAATACCTTAATAAGATAAGCTTTTAATCCAGAAGTTCCCTGATCAGTATAATTTTTACTTGCGCTTGCTGGAACTATATTTTCTAAACCTTGGAATAGGATATGAGTTATTCCAATTACATTACCTGCAGCTCTTAAAATGCCTACTGATGCAGGCCCTAATATTGCTCCTGCAGCAATAATAAAGTAATTACCAGATGTCCATTGCATTATTGCTGAACCAGCCAGCCACTTAGAGGTTTTCCAATTTCTTTTAAAGATTTTAAGGCTATATTTATAATCAAAAGATGGTTTATTGATAATCGTTATCCCGTAAATTACTGAAATTGATAATGTGAAAGAAAAAATCCAGAATATAGATTTTAAAGATAAGTCTGTTTGCATAAAAAAAATTACTAAGACTGCTAGTCTTCCAACATATGATATGAAGTCATTAATAAAAGCCTCTTTCACTTTGCCTTTTATAAAAGAAAATCTTCTAATAAAGTCCTGATTTTGTGAAAGAAAAATAGTCAAGGCTAAAATAAAAGCATAATCTTTAATACCCCATTCTGGAAAGATATAACTACTTATAATTATAGATATATATAAAATTAGACTAGAAATGATAGAAAAAACTATCTGATGAGTTAATACTGCCGCATAGTATGAATCTTTTTCTGCATCTAAATATTTTGGGCCTATAGACATCATAGGAGAAATAATAACTGCAAACTGAATAGACTGAATAAACAGGATGGCAAGCCATAATAAAGAAAAGATGCCAAATAACTCAATTCCAAGAATTCTTACTAGAGCAACAGATACTACAAAATTAACGCCGCTAACCATAGCTTGATCAATTAGAGTTAAGTTTAAATTTTTATATTTTTTAAAAAAGTTAATCACTTTTTTTTATTCCTAACTTAAATAAAAATAAATCAAATAAAAATATTGGGCTGCTTATAAAATTTCTCCTAAAAAGCCTTTTTGGCTCATACAAAAATCTTATTAACCATTCCAAGTGAAGCGATACCCAGACTTTAGAAGGCCTGTTAACAGATCCAGCATAAAAATCAAAAACAGCTCCTATTGATAAGCCAATATTAAATTTAAGGTTATCTTTATTATTATGTAACCATTTTTCTTGCTTTGGAGCAGTCATTCCTATAAATAAAATATCTGGATTAAATCTATTTATCTCATCTATGATTATCTTGTCTTCTATTTCAGAAAATTGTTCCTTGTATGGCGGAGAATAAGTTCCTATTCTGATATTGGGATAATTATTATTTACTTTTGTTGTAATTAATTCTAAAGTTTGATTTGAAGCTCCCATATAAAAAACAGAGCCCTTCTTTTGCTCTAAGAGAGATAAAAGATGCATATGAATATCAGCACCTGCAATTTTATTTATCTTAGATTTATTTAAAAAATATGAAGCTAAAACTATTCCACTTCCATCAGGTAATAATAAATCTGAATCATTGAGAGCTTCCTTGAATAATTTATCTCGTTTTGAAACAACATATGAATGCGGATTAATAGTATTAATTATTAACTTATCATCAGTTTTAATATCAATTTTATCCAGATTGCCCATAAAAATATTAAACGACATTATTTTTTCATTCTTATATTTCATCTAAGTCTAATCTAAAATATTGGTTAAATTATTCAGGAATATATCAAGAGTGAAATCTCTAAGGAACTTTTCTCTGCAATATAATGCTGTTTCTTGATTAAGCAATTTTCTTTTATATTCTTCAAATAAAGCAGGAAAGTTATGTAATTCTTTTATTACAAGTCCACATTTATTGTCTAATATAAAAGGGATTGAGCCTTCATTGCTAGAGATAACAGGAACGCCATGAGATAAAGATTCTAGAATAGTCAAAGGGAAAGCATCATTTCTACTAGGATAAGCAAGAACATGCGATCTATTGAATAAAGCGCTTTTTTCGTCACCAGAAACAAATCCATGATATGTAACTTTGTCATTTAAAGAGTTTTTCTCTATAAAGCTAAAGAAAAAATCTTTATCTTCTTTGCATCCCCACTCTCCTGCAAAGTTATAGTGAGTATTGTCTTTTTTTGTTTTTAATGCTAAATCAAGGACTGACTTGTAACCTTTATTTGTTGTCATATGAGAGAGATACAAAATATTTATGCCATTCATATTCCTATACTTAAAATCAATTGATTTTCTAAATAAATCATCGTCAATAGAATCTTTTATCCCATTTGGTAAATAAAAAATCTCCTTATAGGTTCTTACTTTGTTGAAATCATCACTCAAAAGATTACTCAATAAAATTAAATTTACATTTCTTATAAAAAAACTGGTCAAAATTAAATTAATTCTTGAAGTAGAGACAAATTCATCAATTCCTTTTGTATGATAGTGGTAGTAGATATCAGCTTTTTTAAATAATTTATACACTTTCCAAAGACTTGAAATAAATAAATCTCGATAGAAAGCTACGTTACTTATTGATGCGGTAAAATATATTTTTTTTGGCCTGAATACCACTAGGGCATAAAATACTTTACAAAATAAACTTACTGCTAAAAATATTTTTTTAAGACTATATTTACCAATATCCTCAATTCTTTCAGATGATTCTATTTTAATAAACCTAGCTTGATAGTAATCTTTTAACTTATTGCTAGAAGCGATAAAGTCTCCAACCTTTCCAGCACCATGCGGAGGCGGCGACTGGTGGAGTACAAAAAGAACTTTATTCTTTTTCAATTGTGTAATTTATTGCTATGTGCAATTGCGCACTCATAGTTAGTTTTAAATGCTAGAATTTCACTGTGATCATTAAGAATTTTAAATATATCTTCTAAATCGCTCCAGTAATTATTTTCATCAAGCTCCCAAGAGTGCCCCCAGAAATGAAGATATTCTAATTTATTTTCAATTGCATATTTTAATATAAATTTAAACCTTTCAAGAAAAGACTTTTTTGTTAGTACCTGATGGTATTTAAGAATTTTACTTATAGTATTTTTAGATCTTAAAATATTTAAAAGTAAAATGTAACTCTTGTGGTTAAAAAGTTGAAGAGTTGTTGGCATTTCAAAATTATTGAATATTCTGTCGCTAAAATTTTCAGTTGTACGTGAATAGAGATATCCAGATTTAATCACTGCATCAATAGATCTATCATCATAAACACCTCCGGGATAACAAAAGCCATTTATAGAATGGCCTGTCACATCTTCAAGCCAATCTTTTCCATGCCTAATTTGATAGTGATGCTCTGAATCTGATAATTTTTTTAACCTAACATGATCTATAGTATGGGCGCCAATCTCAAACTCTTCCGCTATAGATCTTATTTCATTATTGTTTAGTACAGATAAACCCTCAGAATTTTTTTTAGGTATGTAGAAAGTTGAAGCAATATTATATTTTGATAAAAGTTCAGCTAATCTGATATCGCTTGGAGATCCATCATCCCAAGACATTGTTATATTTAATTTACTCATTTATTACTTCTTAAAACATAAAAAACTTATTATTACTGGATAAGCTGGATCGACATGATCTAAAAGTTGTAAATTTTTGAAATCCTCTATAACGCATCCATCAAACATTGACTTTGCAGCCAGAACATTTCCAAACCCTGAGAGATCAATAACCTGAAATTGACTATTATCAAGAGCTTTTTTAATACCTTTTTCAGTAAATCTCCAATAATCCCCCCATCTGTCGTTATCATATTTTGAAATATTTGATACTGAAGCAACTGTTCCTATAAAGTATCCACCATTATTTAATAACTCATAAGATGTACTAATAGCTGATTCAAAATCATAGATAAAGTTTAGTGTTTGAGTGCAAATAAAAGTATCAAATTTCTGCTCTTTTAAAGAATCATGCTTAGTTAAATCTCCAACAATTACATTATTACCATCCATATGAGTATAATTTAAGATGTGTGAATCTTTTAATGATGTGTTTGAATACAACATAGTGTAGTCATTTCCTCCTACCTCTAATACAGAGCCTTTAATTTCTTTCGAGTATTCTTTTATTGCATTCTGTATATAATATCTATCAATTGGAGTCCCTCTTCTGTAACCAAATGAGTCATTCATAGGTGTAACTCTATCTTGATCGTCTAAATTGAAACGAAAAATAATTCTATATAAAAAGCCAAATATGCCTTGCAGGATTTTCTTAATACTCATTTTTAATAATCTCATATAAATATTTAACATATACATCTTCAATACCAGCATCCTTAAGTCTATTAACAAACTCTGAAACAAGAAAGATAGTTTTATAATCTTTAAATTCTTCTTTTTTCAAGCAGTGCCCTACGTTAAGAAAATACCTTTGTGCTTTTTTAAAAATGAAATCTTCTAGTTTTTTTGACCCTTGATTTCTAAATAAGCAATCTCTTATAAAAGTATAATTAAATAGGTCCATTGCTGCCAATCCATTTAATGATGATTGCTCCCAATCTATAAGTGAAAAATTTTCTACAGATGATTCATAAATAATATTATAAGGCGCAAAATCACCATGGATACTAGCTTTATAAAAATATGATTTACTATCTATGCTATTTATTGCCGCATCAATTAATAATTTATTATATCGATCATAGTGAGCTAATGGTTTAACCATGACTGTTAATTTTGATTTAATATCAGACCCTTGGACAGAATCAGAATCTGATATTAGTTTTGATAAATAATCGATATGATAATTATTTAATTCATTTATAGTCCTATAACCCTTCTTATATTTTTGACAAAGAAATTTTTCCTCCTCATTAAACGCAACATATTCGGTAGTATTCATTGAAATAGATCTTCCTGTAAAATATTCATTTTTCAGGTTACAAATTTTATTAATACAAACTTTAAGAACTAGGGACCGTTCAGGGTAACTTTTAGAGTCTAAAAATATAACAGCATTTTGTGTATCTTTAATAGTTCCCATGATGAGAAATATATTTGGTGGTATCTTTTGATTCCATGCATATTTAGACCAATTAATATTATTTAGACCATCAATTGAGATTACTTTTATATTTAAAAAATAGGATAAGATTTTTAATCTATAGGATAATTTTAATAGAAATAGAATAATCTTAGAAAATCGTCGTGTTGGCGATAGGTAATCTAATAAATGTACGTTGTTAGAACATGGGAATAGCAACTTTAAAGACCCATCCTTATGGAGCGCAACATAAAAATTGTTTGAAATAGGTTCTTTATTTAAGGATGATGAAACATGAAAATCTTTAAAAAAAATATTGGTAAGTTGCTTTGAAATTAATTTATTTTGATGGGATGTTGTCAATTTGCTAAATCTATTTGTGAGCATGGAATTCATTAAATTTTTTCTTATAAATATTATTTAGGTCTTGTACTTTTTTATCCCAAGAGAATGATTCAGCTCTCTTCATGGCGCCTATCGATAGCATTTCTCTATAAGAGTTGTCTAACGCTAACTTCTTAACTGCATTTGATATATCAGAAGTTACTTGATTAAAGTTTGTAAGGGGTATTTTGATTCCACATGTATCATCAATTACATCAGAAAAACCAGAATGATCTAAACAAATAACAGGCAAAGCCATAGATATTGATTCGACTGTTACAGCTGACGTTAAGTCTCTTAAGCTTGTAATTAGCATAAGATGTGAACCAGTCATTACTTCAAGAACTTTATCTCTATCTACCATTCCATGAAATATACACTTATTAGAAATTCCTAGAGATTTAGCATAGTTCTTCCATTTATAACTTACTTCGCCATCACCTAAAATATGTAATTCCCAATCGATCTCGTCTGGAAGAAGGGAAAGGGATTTGAGTCCTATATTAAGAGCTTTTCTAGGGGTGTGAAGGCCAGACCATACTATCCGAAGAGGCTCTGCTTCTTGGCGCAAACTAACTCCATTATTGTTTTTAAAATGAGGAATGCCAATCTCATTTATCAATGTACTATTTGCGTTCCAATGTTGGAAAAATCTTTCTTTATTGTCAGTAGTTGCCGAAATTAGACCAATTCCAGCTTTTTTAGCAGCTTTTTTTGGTCTTCGTAAAAAATTCATATGCATAAAATTATAAAAATTATATGCCACGTAATGTATAAAGCCTTTTGCACCTATATGTGTGAGAAATTGTTTAGGAAAGTAACCCATTGCGCCAACTGGGCCCCAAACAAAAGGAGCATCAATTTTCCATAAAAATCCTGGCTCACGAAATCCAGACATTGTTAATTGATGAACTAGGTCAAACTTTTCTTTACTATGAAGATCTTTAGCAATTTGAAAAACGTTGAGGTGCCATTCTTTATAGTACTTGTAATATGAAGGAGGCCATATTTTTCTTAGCCACCTATTGCGTCTTTTTCTAACATATATAAAGTTTATTTTTGAATAGTTTGTATTATCCTTTAAAAAAATTTCGATATCACTTTGAAATTTTTCTGACTCGACAAAAACAGTTAGTTTATGATGTTTTGATAATTCATTTATAAAGCCCCACCCCATTGAAGCCTCAGAGCCTTGAAAAGGGCTACAGGCATAAGCCGATATTAATATTCTCATTTTTATGAAAAACTTCTAAGTCTTTTTAATCTGCCTAACATAACCATAGATAATCCAATAATCATATATGTACCAATAGATATGGGAGGATTTTCAAAAGCCGGTTCAACCAATCCACAAATATATGTACTTATGATACATAGTAGGCCTACTAAAAGTAGTTTATATTCAGGAGTGTTTGAAAATATCTTTTTTAAAGAGTAAAAGGTTTTCCAAACAACTGTAAGGTGAAATGATATCCAAATTAAAAATAGAATTAATCCATTTCTACAGAAAACTGAGATGAAAGAATTATGTGGCTCTCTAATTACTGAAATGCCAACTAGGTCTGTAAGAGGAATCCCGTAACCCATTCCAAATAGTAAAGTAAAAGTATCAGAGAACATGATTACGAATAATGAATACCACCAGCCAAGTCTTTGAAAGACTCCACCAGCAGCTCCGCTATATATTTCGTTTTCTATACCAAAGCCAGTCCCTAAATGTTGCAATATTCCAGCTAAAGAAAAATTTTCAATGCCATATTTAAATAATCTCCTAGATTCAATAAAGTCTCCAGGCATCATATTAAGAAGGTATTGAACAAAAGAGCCAATGTATAACTCAAAAATAATAAGTAAAATGAAGGCGTATAAAAATTTTTTTAGAAGTGATTTATTCAAAAATCTAGGTTTTGTAACAAATATGTAGACAAGAGAAGTAAACATAAATGACACATATAAAAATCTATTTTGTAGCAGTAAAATTAATAGAAAAGAAAGAATAATCATATATCTGGAAGATGATATTTTAATATTGTCTCTCATTATAATACCGAACCAGAATGAGGCCATTGTAATAACGCTACTCCCAATAGTTCCTCCAAAGAAAGGGACTTCAAAAAATGAGCTTACTGTTACTCCAGTAAATTGAAATAATGCAGTTCTATCTAAAAACTCTAAAGTGAGTCCAACAAGAAGAATCTTCTCACAAACTTTCAATATATCTTCAGAGCTCATTCTAGAAAAAATACTAAAAACCAAGATAACAACAGTCGCATCTACTAGTTGTGTGGCATCACGGCCTGCAACTATTCCATGATTAATAAATCCAACAGGTAACCAAATGAATAACCCAAAAATTATCCATATATATAAAAATATTGGATATCCAGTTGGAATTATTATTAAACCAAAGATTGCTAATGTAATTAATAAAAATCCAATAAATAACTGATTAAAAGGCAATCCAAGAAACGTAATTTGCATCACTGCATTTCCAAAAGCAACATTAAGCACAAACATTGCTGCTAATGACAAACCTGCTAAATAAAGAACTCTGTTCTTAACACTTAAATTTGGCTGTATCATTAAATTTGTGAAAGTGAAAGCATTTAATTAAACTTTTCTTTTAAAGGTTTATATATTAATTTAATATCACTTAAAGAGCTCTGAATTGAATTCTCTGTACTAATTTTATAAAAGTTGTGTATGTCAGCTAAGCTTGAATATTTTACCAAAATTTTTTTTAAATCATTTTTTCTTATCTCTTTTTTTCTCTCATACAGGATGTCCACAGGTGCAAATAGATAAAAAACAAGATCAGGGGATGGAATAAAATTCATCAAAAAATTAATAACCCAAGCGGGAAGAGAAATCTTAACTCGTTGCGGATCAGCTAAAATATCATAATAATATCTATCAAAAATTACTAATTGTCCAGGTTTTCTATAATGCATTAAAAATGCATAATTATATTCTAGAATAAAATACAATAATTTTATAATAGACATTATAGGTCCTCTATTTGGTCCTTCATGCGGATTGGTAATAGGGTTGTTATTTTCATGACTTTTAACAATATATGATGGTCGAAAATGTACATACTTAATCTCAGTCCATTCATTTTCTATTTCATTGCAGAAATCTTTAATGATGGTTGATTTACCACTTCCGTCTACACCTAAAAATACTATTATCATTTTTTAAAACCTAGGATAAATATTTTTTAACCCTATATTTTTATTATAAAAGTGGTTCAAATATCTTTATACGATCTCTATACCACTCAATTATTTCTGGCAAAACATCTTCTAAATCTTTAGTAATCTTCCAGTTAAGATCTTTTTGAATTGCGCTAAAATCACATGGATATATTGAATCGTTAAATACTCTATCGTCTTTATATGAAATGTAGTCACTTAATTTAAGATATTCGCCAATCATTTGAGCAACTTCTATATTTGAATAGCTTTTATTATGTCCAATATTGTATATTTTATTTCTCTTAGCATTATCTGCAATAAGTAATAATGCATTGACAACATCATCTATCCATAAATACCTTCGCCTAGACTCCCCTGTTCCATGAATAGTCATTTTTTTACCCAGAATTCCTAAACAACTAAATCTTGGAATAATATTTCTTATGAACTGACCTGGTCCAGTTATATTATTTGATCTCAAGGTAACAATATTCATATCTTCATACATATGTTTATAAGAATTAACTATCATATCTGCAGCGGCTTTAGATGCACTGTATGGATTAGTAGGATCAAGAAGATTATGGTTTTTAACCTCATCTACTGAGCCATAAACTTCATCTGTGCTCATAACTACCAGCTTCTTACTTTCATTCTTTAGACAGGCATTGAGTATGCTTTGAGTGCCCAAAACATTTGATTTTGTTGTCTCTAAAGGGTTTACAAATGAGACATCTACATGAGATTGGGCTGCAAGATGAAAAACAATATCATCTTTTTTTATGATCTTCTCAGTAATAAAAGGATCAGAGATATCAGCAAAATAATATTTTATTTTGGGGTTAGGATTATTAAATTGATCTAAATTATTATGATTTGATATCTTATCAACCACAATAATATCCTTGTCTCTTTTTTCAAGAGCCTTAACTAAGTGAGACCCAACAAAACCGCTACCACCTGTGACAACATATCTCATAAAATTTCCTTAAATAAAACTATAAAAAAAACGTTTAACGCATTATACATGGGCAAAGCTATTGATTTTAGTATAAATTGGTCTATTTTTTTCTTTGATTAATAAGTTTATCAATTGAATAACTTGGTTGAAGAATTATGGCTAGAAAAATTTTAATAAGAAAAGGGAGTATATTTCTAGCACCATAATCAATTCCAGCAGTTCTATAGTAGTATTTTGCTTGAAGTTTTCTATGTTTATTGATTTTTGTTAAAAGGGGTAATCTTTCTTGAAATGCAATAAACGAATGTAAGTCAATTTCTTTTTTGCCATCTCTTCTTAGTCGCATACACTCTCTTAACCATTCATATTTTAATCTAGACTTCTTAAAGTTTTTTCCAATTTCTGAGTTAGGTATCATTCTATAATTCATGAGAATTTCTTGCTGAACTACAACCCAATAACCATAATCATTAAACCTATTCCATAGATCAATATCTTCTGCAGGCGCAAATTCTTCTCTATAGCCACCTACTTCTTGAAATAAGTTTTTGTAATACATTGCACCTGGATGGAGTATTCCAATAGGTTCATTCTTTTCGAAATATTCAATATTCACACTAATGCTATTGAGGTCTGAAAAGGTTTTTCCAATAATATCTCCGGAATTATTAATATAATTTGCTAAGCAGCTAGTAACAGAAATATTCTTATTATTTTCCAGGAAATTGTATTGTCTTTCTAATCTATTAACTTCCATAACATCATCTGCATCAATTCTTGCAATTAGATTTGTATTAGCAATTTCAATGGCTTGGTTTAGGGATTTAGAAAAGCCTAAATCCTTATGATCGAAAAGAATTATTCTATTATCTTGGTCACAGTAATAATTAATAATATCCTTTGTGCTGTCAGTAGAGCCATTATTTGAAATTATGAATTCAAAGCTCTTGAATGACTGATCTAAGACACTTTTTATTGCCTCATGCAGATAATCTTCAGCGTTATAGACTGACATAACAACTGATATAAGCGGGTTATTCATAAAAAATTTAATTACTTATATAAAAAATACTAGTCTTTATAATATCTTATAGTTTGCTGAAGTCCCTTACTTAATGACGTTTTACCTTCCCAAGATAAGACCTCTTTGGCTTTAGTGACATCTGCATAAAGTTTCATACTTTCTCCATCTCTATATGGAACAGCGCCAAAATTAGGTTTTCCTGAACCAATAATTTCTATCACCTGCTCAACTACGCTTTTAATAGAAACTGGTTTACCAGATGCAATATTAAAAACTTTTCCATCAGAAGCATCGGTTGACATAACAAGAAAAATTGCCTCAATAATATCATCTATATAACAATAATCTCTTAACTGCTCACCTGGTGATATCCTAATCTCTTCATTAGAAATACAGTTAGATATTAGATGAGGCAAGAATCGCATTCTGTCTTGACCAGGGCCGTAACATAAAAATAGTCTTAATGTGACGCCTGGAAATTTTTCAGTTCTGTGTAGCATTTGAAGCAGGTGTGTCGCGGCGACTTTGCCTGCAGAATAAGGAGATATAGGACTCTCTCTAACTAATTCAGATTGAGGTGCTTTAGAATCTCCATACTCATCACTGCTCCCAATATTAATAAATCTAATCAAATTAGATTTATTAATAGATTTAACTAGATTTTTGACACCATTAAAGTGAGCATCTAGAAACTTTTCACCGCCATCAGAGAATATAGAATGATTTATATATCCTCCTGTATTTACAACAAAGTGATATTTTTTAGATAGTGCTAAATTTAAAATTTTAGGATCAGTAATATCAGCTGCAATATAGTTCACATTGGTGATTTTATTAGCATCATCAGGAATAGATAATCCAAGACTATCCACCTCCCAACCCAAAGATACAGCTTGTCTAACAACCGCACCTCCAATAAACCCTGACCCTCCAATAACTAAGATTTTATTTACCTCTTCTATAGCCATGGAGCCTCCCCTGTTTTCCATAAATCTTCTAAATAATTTCGATCTCTTACCGAATCCATGCATTGCCAAAAACCTTCATGCTTGAATGCATTTAATTGCCCTGAAGATGCTGCTTTTTCTAGAGGTTTCTTTTCAAGAATAGTTTTATCTGAATCAATATATTGTAAAAACTCAGGCTCCATTACAAAAAATCCACCATTTATCCAGCCTTGCGTAGTCTGCGGTTTTTCTTGAAAAGATTTAACAATATTTTGATCGATATCAAGCTCACCAAACCTTGCTCCAGGATGAACAGTTGTGACTGTAACCATTTTTTTATGTTTATTATGAAATTCTACTAAATCTTTAATATTGACATTACTAAGACCATCCCCATAAGTGAGCATAAAAGTTTCATTATTTAAAATATTTCTTAATCTTCCTAGTCGGCCGCCAGTCATGCTATTTAAGCCAGTATCAACTAGTGTTACCTTCCAATCTTGTTCAGCTCTGTTATGCCATTCTATATCTCCACTCTTCATATTAATTGTAAAATCAGAATTAAGAGTAGGATAGTTTATGAAGAAATCTTTTATAACATCTGCTTTATAACCCAGCGCAACAACAAATTCATTAAAGCCGTATTTAGCATAGTGATTCATAATGTGCCACAAAATTGGCTTGTTACCAATAGGCACCATTGGTTTTGGGATTTCACCTGTTAACTCAGCTAAACGAGTACCAAAGCCCCCTGCAAGTAATACAACTTTCATTTAAAACTCCTTTTATATTGTCAATTTATTCTTCAAAAAAACTCCACTGCGCATCTTTGGGTGAAATATTCGTTGGTTTAATTGGCCAATTCAAGTTAAATTCAGGATCATCCCAGCGGATTCCCCCTTCAGCATCTGGAACATAGGATTGACTGACCATATATATTACCTCTGTATTATCTTCAAGAGTTATAAATCCATGCGCAAAGTCTTTTGGAACAAATAAAGCACTTCTATTTTCAGCAGTAAGCTTAATTCCAAAATGCTTTTTATAAGTTGGTGATTCTTTGCGTAAATCTATAATAATATCAAATATAGAACCCTTGATACATCTTATAAACTTTGTCTCTTGATATGGTGTTTTTTGATAGTGCATACCTCTTAACGTGCCTTTTAATTTATTGAAGGATATATTAGCTTGAACAATTTCAGATACTAAGTTCTCATTTTTGAATTCTTCATTGCAAAATGCCCGCGCAAAAAAACCTCTTTCATCTTCTAGTTTTGATAGATCTACAATAAAAGATCCTCTTAAAATAGTTTCTTTAAATTCCATTATTTTTCCTCTAATTATGAATTCTTAATCCACTTAAGGTTATCAGTGATTCTTTTTGATTCAATATGACCATTTAAAATATTTAATCTTATAAACCCTGAATCACGAAAATTAATATCACAGAAGTCCATTGATAAAAGGCCATCCCTTAAACCTTTAACAGCATCTATTAATGAAACTTTTGGTTGATGATTTGGAGCTAGTTCCTTAAATTTTGAGAAATCAACTCTATATGATCTTTTATCAGGCATAGCCTCCAGATTTATCTCAACTTTAGTTTCAGGTATTTCATTAGAAACTGCTTCTGCTAGGTCCTTAACTTGATAATTCCATTCATTGCTTCCTGCATTTACAACCAACATAGAGCCGCCATTTTTAGCTTCACGCGTTACACCCCAATCAATTGCTCTCCCCATATCCGAAACATGAATTAGAGGTCTCCATGGCGATCCATCACTTAATATATTAATAATCCCATTACTTATAGCTCCTGCTACAAAATCATTTAAAACTAAATCAAGCCTAGTTCTAGCTGAAAAACCACAAGCTGTAGCAAATCGTAAACATGTTATGGTAAATTCTTCAGAAGCTAAATCTTTTAAAGCTATTTCTGTATCAATTTTAGATTTTGCATATGCTGTAAGAGGGTTCAGTTGATCGTTTTCTTTTTTTGCAAATTCTGAAGCGGTGCCATATACACTGCAGCTTGATGCAAAAACATAGTTTTTTACACCAGCATTTTTAGCACAATTTGCAATCTTAATGCTAGATTGACAATTTATCTCATCTGTTATTCTTTCATAAGTTTTACCCATAGGATCATTGCTTATAGCAGCTAAATGAACAATGGCGTTAAAGCCCTCAAAATCAGATTCTTCTACTTCTCGAACATCTTTATATATTTGTATATCTAAATCAGACTCAGGAAATATGTTAATGCCTGTATAGCAGTGAGCAAATAAACCAATATCCATTCCAACAATTAGTGCCTCTGGATAGCTTTTTCTAAGTTGCTTTACTACCGATGGACCCACATAGCCAAGATTTCCAGTTACCATTATTTTCATGTTGATTCCTTTTACTTAACTTAATGAGTTATTTCATCAAGTTTATCTTTAACATAATCTCCAATAGCTAAAGATGAGGTTAATCCGGGTGATTCTATTCCATATAGAGCAATTAAACCATTTATTTTATGCACATAATGGGACTGAATCATAAAGTCAGCAGCTGACTCGCCTTTATCCACTATTTTAGGTCTAACTCCAGCATAATCTGGAGTTAGATCATTTTTCTGTAATGCTGGATAATACTTCCTGATAGCATTATAAAACTGATCTATTTTTTTTGTATTTACAGAATATTCAGGGCTATCTACCCATTCGGTGTCAGGACCAAATTTAGCACGTCCAGCCAGATCAAGTGTCAAGTGAACTCCTAATCCAGCATTATTTGGAACAGGGTAAATTAAATGTGAAAATGGTGACTTGCACGCAAGACTGAAATATGAACCTTTGCAGAATCTAGATTTAGGAATAGATGATTTGTCTAAGTGATCTATTTTTTGACTTATGTTCTGCGCACCTAATCCAGCGCTATTGATTAATTCTCTGGATGAAACTCCAAATGAATCATGCTCATTAACAGAGACTAAAAATCCTTCATTTATTTTTTTTATAGATGTTGCGGAACTATTAAAACTTACAATACCTCCATCATATTCAAAATCTCCCTGAAGAGAAAGCATTAGA
>MDSY01122784.1_pt1 | contig 16595 bp, 16 predicted proteins | sample 811131 | NCBI WGS metagenome assembly MDSY01 (sample SAMN05326643, study PRJNA326480) | marine metagenome | isolation source: seawater | place: Atlantic Ocean: South West | collected 2010
GCAAGAAGACCAAAACAAATATAGCTCTTCACCTATATGACTATGCATACACTTTTATCACTATTATTAAAAAACTCACGCTGTAAAATCTTAAAATAAAGAGGAGAGCTGTGACTTTAAATCTCACTAAGGTATACATTTCTATAAATCTAAAAGTAATCCAGCAAACTTATTATCAATGAAATTTAATATGCATATATTAGTTGTTATTGTGGTGTTTCTTATATCTTCATGCTCCTCTTCGCAAGTATATAACCTAAACGATACTAGATATAACGAGCTTCTCGAGAATATAAAATCAGAGCCAAGTCTGATTGCAATTATAGAGTTAAGACACGTTTATGTCTTAACTCAACGTTATAGGAAAAATATTAATGAAGGAAGACCAAACCAGCCTCAATTTAAAGCTCTTCTCTATGAAGACTTGAAGGTTCCTCTTGTTATGGCTCATGACAGATTAGAGAAAAACTATACCAGCTTAAATGGCCATTACCTGGCAATGGCCACTAGTTTTGAGATGGGTAAAGAAGAACAAAGTAAGTATCATCAATTATTGTTAAATATACTATTAGAAGCGATTTGGGCTTCCGGAAATGGCCGGTCTATTTCAACCGCCTTCTTTTCTACAAGTTCTCATGAGATAGATTCCTTTATCGAACTACATGGCTTTGACATAATCAGCCGCAGCATGACACAAAGAAATGACAAATCATATGAGAAGGTTAAAATAAAGGATTTAAAAACTGGGCAACTCTTCAATTGGTACTTTGATATAAGTGCTCAGAAAAACGCGAATAAGTACTAAGTAATTTTTAATTAACCCACCATACACAAAGAATTAGTTTTCTTTTTTAAGCCACTTTTTTCGTTAATGCTTCAATTATTTTACCCATCGCCCTCGTTAACTGGCTTAGGTCCTTAGAATTAATAATATAAGGAGGCATAATATATATTAAGTTTCTAAAAGGGCGTATCCAAACACCTTGTTCGACAATGTACATTGGCAACCAACTCATATGTTCCGACAACTCCTCGTTTAACTCTACAACACCAATTGCTCCTTTGACCCTTACTTCCTTAACTAGCGAACGTGTTTTATAAAGTAATAATTCTGTTAATAACTGTTCCTCGATATCTTGGACCTGCTGTTTCCAGTTCGACTCTAGTAAAACATCAAGACTTTCACAAGCAATACGACATGCTAATGGGTTGGCCATAAAAGTTGGACCGTGCATTAATACTCCACTTCCATCCGCACTGATCCCTGTTGCAACCTTGACACTGCATAAGGTCGCGGCCAGTGATAAATAACCTCCTGTTAAAGCCTTTCCCAAACAGAGAATATCTGGACAGATACCTGCTTGTTCATAAGCAAATAAGGTACCAGTACGACCAAAACCTGTAGCTATTTCATCTAGAATTAATAATACATCATACTCGTCGCAGAGGACTCTGACTTGCCGCAAATATTCGGGGCAATAAAACCTCATTCCACCAGCCCCCTGAACTAGAGGTTCAAGTATCACAGCAGCTAAGTGTTGATGATTAGCAATAATAAGTTGTTTAAAGACTGCAATATCCTCAGGTTGCCAGTCTTCATCATGTTGGCAATCTGGTGCTGGGGCAAAAATATGTTTTGCCAATACATTTTCAAACAAATAATGCATGCCATTATCAGGATCACTTACAGACATCGCACCAAAAGTGTCTCCGTGGTAGCCATTTCTAATCGTTAGTAACTGCCGTTTATCAGTTTTTCCTTGAGCAAACCAATATTGTATAGCCATTTTTATCGCAACTTCTACAGAAACTGAACCCGAGTCAGCAAAAAAAACTTTTTGTAGTGGTTCAGCTGTAATAGAAATTAACTTACGAGCAAGTTCAATAGCAGGCGAGTGTGTTAACCCTCCGAACATGACATGTGACATATTATCTATTTGCTGTTTAGCGGCTTGATTTAATCGCGGATGATTGTAACCATGAATAGCGGACCACCAAGATGACATACCATCAATAATTTCACGGCCATCTGCTAATGTAAGCCTTACGCCTTGTGCCGATGAAACCTCGTGTGTTGGCGATGGCATAGTGACACTGCTGTATGGATGCCAAATATGTTCTGCATCAAATATTAAATTGTCTGATTTTTGCATTATTAGATCATAGCAGTTGTCACTGAAAGAACTATTAAAAATTTAGTTTATTCTCAATCACACTGCTTTTATCGAGCAATTGAAATTTTAGTGCCCAATTCTAATTTGCGCTATTTGGTGATGCTAAAACTCTCACCGCAGCCACATTCAGAAGTAGCATTTGGATTATTAAACCTAAAGCTTTGGTTCAAACCATCTTTTACATAATCAACTTCTGTATCGCCAATTATTGCTAGACTATTTTGATCAATTACTACTTTGGCTCCATCACGTTCGATCACAACATCCTTATCAGATAGAGCCTCAGCATAATCTAATGCATATTTATACCCAGAACAGCCACTTTCTGTCACTCCTACACGCAAGCCGATGCCTGTGCCTCGTTTGCTTATCATGTCATGAATACGTGTAGCTGCCGACTCAGTTAAGGTAATCATTTTTATGATGCCATTTCTAGATTGATTAGTTGTTCAGCACCAAAGTCATTTTGATGACTAAAGACTCCTAATAAAATTACAGGCACAGTATCGTAATTTAGAGCTTGCTCTAAAGTAGCTCTATGCACATAAAGGCTATTTGTAGTGTGACGCATATAAAATACCAACCTAATTTAGAAATACTTACTTACTATAAACTTATTTTCACAAATCAGCCTTGATTTATGATGGGGTGTTAGCTGGTTACCATTAATAAAAACTTTCTAACTGATCACCACTCATCGCAAGTTTACCTGATAATCATTTGTTCTTTTTTTTATCATCTAGCTCGTTTTCTATCTCAGGCTCTAAATCACAGTCTGTTAAATCAGGCATTTTCACATCGGGAATTTCACCACCCATTTTATGTATCGTTTGGCACAAGCTGTCGACACGTTTATCCATAATGTGAATATGTTCTATTAAACCATGGATTGCAGTTGCTACTGGATCTAAAGTTTCACTAGATGTTCCGTATGCATCAAAACCAACTGATTGAGCAAGTTTTTGTTTCTGCTTCTGATCTTCCGTTAAGGAATTTTTAACTATTCGCCCAGGCACACCTATAACTGTTTCTTCCGCTAAGACATCTTTCGTTACGACCGCATTAGATCCAATACGAGCACCATCATAAAGAGTAATAGGCCCTAATACTTTTGCCCCCGCTCCAACCACAATATTGTTACCTAGGGTTGGGTGACGTTTTCCCTCTTTCCATGATGTACCACCGAGCGTCACTCCATGGTAAAGCGTACAATCATCGCCAATTTCAGCTGTTTCACCAATCACAACTCCCATACCATGGTCGATAAAAAACCGGCGTCCTATTTTAGCTGCGGGATGAATTTCAATTCCCGTGAACCAGCGACTAAACATAGATAGGAAGCGCGCAAACCACTTTATTTCATGTGTCCATAACCAGTGGCTTAATCGGTGCCATTGGATAGCGTGTAACCCTGGGTAAGTAGTGACCACCTCAAAAGTTGTTCTTGCGGCAGGATCACGATCAAAAACACACTTGATATCTTCCTTGAACCTCTGCCAAGCAGTGATTTCCTCGACCATTAAAATTCTCCTTTACTTTTTTCAGCAGCACGTAGAATACCATGCAAAATTTGTAATTCATTACGATCTAAATCGGCTCGATTAAATAATCGCCTCAAACGACGCATTAAGTTTTTTGGATTCTGGGGATCTAGAAAACCAATTGCCATTAGACTCTCTTCAAAATGACTATATAAATGTTCTAAATCTTTAGCATCAATAGCTTCACGATCTTCACCGATTCGGCCCACCTTAATCTCGGGATTAAAACTCATCTTAAGTTCATAAGCAAACACTTGCACTGCCGCTGCAAGATTTAATGAACTATACGCTTCATTAGCAGGTATATTAATCAAGTTTTGACAACGATCAAGCTCCTCATTTGATAAACCTGAATGTTCCCGGCCAAATACAATTGCCACTTGTGCCCCATCTTGATATTGCTGGATCTGTTCGACTGCTTGACGAGGATCAACTACTGGTACAGGTAAATGACGTAAACGAGCACTCATGCCATAAACTTGATGACATCCTTCTATTGCTGATTGCAAATTATCATGCACAACGGCACTGGCCAGTAAATCATCAGCCCCAGAAGCTCTTGCTGTCGCCTCAGCACTCGGGAAGTGTAACGGTTCTACTAAGTGTAAATTTGATATACCCATTGTCTTCATTGCACGCGCAGCCGCTCCAATGTTACCAGGGTGTGTCGTGCCAACTAATACAAAACGGATACTATCTAGTGTCTTCATTGTGAGTTCCTAGTCAAGAACATGGCATCGCCATAACTAAAAAAGCGATATTGCTGCTCAATCGCGTGCTGATAAGCAGCTAGAATATTTTCTCTACCTGAAAAAGCTGAGACTAGCATTAGTAAGGTTGATTCTGACAAATGAAAATTAGTTATCATCGCATCAACATATTTAAACTGATAGCCTGGATAAATAAAAATATCTGTTTCTCCCATAAAAGGTGCGATGTCACCTGATGTAGATGCGCTCTCTATCGCCCTAACACTAGTGGTTCCCACTGCAATGACTCTGCCACCTCTTTCACGTGCTGATTCTATTTGTTCACAGACTTTTTCTGAAACATTAATCCATTCTGAATGCATTTGATGGGTTTTAATATTCTCTACTCGCACAGGTTGAAATGTCCCAGCACCTACATGTAATGTGACTTGCCCGGTTTCAATACCTAAGGATAATAAAGAATCGAGCATAGTTTGATTAAAATGTAAGCCCGCAGTAGGAGCAGCTACCGCACCAATATGTTCTGCATAAACTGTTTGGTATCTCTCTATATCAGCAGTACCCACTTCTCTTTCAATGTAAGGTGGTAATGGTAACCGACCGTAATGTTCTAATAAATCAATAACGCCTACATCACCGTGGAAAAACAATTCAAATAGACTGTCTTGCCTTCCCATCACTTCGACATCTAAATTTTCTTCTAGCAATAGGTGCCGGCCAACCCCCGGTGACTTGCTACTTCGAACATGTGCCAAGACTCTATGTTGATCTAATATTCTTTCTACCAAAACTTCCACTTTACCGCCACTCTCTTTTTTACCTAATAAACGGGCAGGTATTACTTTGGTATTATTAAACACCAACAGATCACCAGGAGAAAGCAATGATAATAAGTTTGAAAACTGTAAGTCTTGTAATTCTCCACTCAAGCCCTCTAGAGCCAATAAGCGGCTTGCACCCCTCTCGTCTGTTGGATATTGAGCGATAAGCTCTCGTGGTATGTCAAATTGAAAATCTGTTAAATTCATACCAAGATCATAACAAACAAACTTCTTTTTTCATTCTTTGTCTTTAATGTTGACTTTTATTTAAATAGTATTATCTCAAGCTATCACGAGATTAGTCATAAAATAAGACTTCCATAATGAATTCGAGCTCGCTATAATTCAATCCTTGAATTTGCCGGGGTGGCGGAACTGGTAGACGCGCTGGATTCAAAATCCAGTTTCTTCGGAAGTGTCGGTTCGATTCCGACCCTCGGTACCAAATTCATACTTCAAAACATATCTGAAGCAACTAATAATCAGCAGCATATATTAACAATAAAATAGTAATTTCTATACCGGCATATATTTAGCTTCGCTCCGCTTCAAGTTGGCATTACTAGCACCCCGCGCGCACTTCATGAAAAGTGTTCTAGTGTGAGAGATGATAAAATTATCCATTTCATCGCTGAAAAATCATCTTAATCACATAACATAAGTAAGCATCGTAAAGCTTACAATAATTAACTATCCTACTGAAATCAAATGAGTTTTATGCTCCACAAAACATACATTTTAGTTAGCCCTACTGATACGTCGCTGCTGAGCATGCATTGGCAAATAATTTCACGCTAAATTAGCTAATTCACTACCCTTCATTTTTCATCAAAAGTACTCGCATAAAGCGGCTATAACTGATATCTTTCTGTCCTTGCTAATTAAAAAATGCTGATGTTGTTCATCTTGAAAACGCTTACCATCAGAATAATACAATGATTTGGGGTACTGTAAATGAACTATCAATATATACGATTCTTTTCTGAGATTGGTATTGATGATGTCGATATTGTCGGCGGTAAAAATGCCTCTTTAGGCGAAATGTACACCGAATTGAGCCGTGAGGGTGTCAATATCCCTAATGGATTTGCCACGACTGCTGAGGCTTATCGTGACTTTCTTGATCACAATGAGCTTGTTGCCCCCATTACAGCTGCATTAGACAAGTTAAATGTTGATGATACAAAAGCATTGGCTAAAACAGGCGAATATATTCGCACATTGATTAATCAAGCTGCAGTTCCTGAGGCTATCGTTGCTGAAATTGAACATGCATATGGCCTATTGGAGATTGAATATGGCAGCAATGTGGATGTGGCCGTTCGAAGTTCTGCAACCGCGGAAGATCTTCCTGACGCCTCGTTTGCAGGTCAGCAAGAATCTCACCTAAACATTACGGGCACCGCTAATTTAATAAATAGCTGCCGCCAAATATTTGCTTCTTTATTTACAAACCGGGCCATTTCTTACCGTGTGCATCAAGGCTTCGACCATATGAGTGTTGCATTAGCCATCGCTGTTCAAAAAATGGTTCGCTCAGATAAAGCCTCATCAGGTGTCATGTTTTCGATTGATACTGAAAGTGGATTCAGGGATATCGTATTCATTACTGGGGCTTGGGGCTTGGGTGAAAATGTTGTACAAGGTGCAGTCAACCCCGATGAGTTCTATGTGTTCAAGCCAACATTAAATACACAATACCAACCAATTATTAAGCACCAGCTTGGCAGTAAAGCATTAAAGATGATTTACGCTAAAAGTAATTTGCCTATTGGTGCTACAGGCTCAGTAATTAATACTGACGTCTCTCCTGAAATGCAGGCACAATTTTGTATTAATGATGATGAAGTACTAGAACTTGCAAAAACAGCTGTCATAATCGAAAAGCATTATTCGAAAAAATCTGGACGTCCGATGCCAATGGATATCGAATGGGCAAAAGATGGAGATAGCGGCCAGTTGTTTATTGTGCAAGCACGACCTGAGACTGTTGAATCTGGTAAATCTTTACATGCACTCGAAAACCATATTCTCGATGCAAAAGGTAAAGTAATTATCGAAGGAAAAAGCGTCGGTAGTAAGGTTGCTAGCGGTAAAGCACGAGTTATTCTAAAAACAAGCCAAATGGCAGACCTAAAACCAGGCGAAATACTGGTTACAGACATAACAGATCCCGACTGGGAACCTGTAATGAAAATTGCGGGTGCTATTGTTACCAACCGAGGTGGACGAACCTGCCATGCAGCCATTATTGCACGTGAATTGGGCATCGCCGCTATCGTTAGTACCAACACTGCAACTGAAGTCATCAAAACAGGCGATATTGTCACTGTAAGTTGTGCTGATGGAGATACGGGTACAGTTTACCAAGGCGATCTTCCGCACCATGTCGAAAAAATTGATATATCAACTATTCCAGAACCAGAAAATACTGGCATCATGCTGAATTTAGCTAATCCTGAGATCGCGTTCAAAACGAGTAGTCTTCCTAACTCTGGTGTTGGTTTAGCTAGAATGGAATTTATTATCAATAACAGTATAGGTGTTCACCCAAATGCTTTAATCGATTTTGATGACCTTTCTAAGCCACTACAAAAGCAGATTTCCCCAAGAATGGCTGGGTACCCCAACCCAATATCATTCTATGTTCACAAATTAGCTGAAGGCATAGCAACTATTGCTTCAGCGTTCTACCCAAAACCAGTTATTGTTCGCCTCAGTGATTTCAAATCCAATGAATATGCTAATTTAATAGGTGGCAACCTCTATGAACCCGAAGAAGAAAACCCAATGCTTGGCTTTCGTGGAGCAACACGCTATTTGAGTGAGGGATTTAGTGAGGCATTCGCCTTGGAATGTAATGCCTTACGCATCGCCCGCACAACAATGGGCCTAGACAACATTACGGTGATGATTCCATTCGCTCGAACCGTTTCTGAGACAAAGAAAGTCATTGAATTGATGGCCTCTCATGGCCTAGTTAGAGGTAAAAGAGGCCTCAAAATTTATCTCATGTGTGAGATTCCTGCTAATGTCATTTTAGCAGACCAATTCCTTGAGCTTGTCGATGGCTTTTCTATTGGTTCTAATGATTTAACACAACTAACACTCGGCGCAGATAGAGACTCAAGCTTACTTGGACACTATGATGAGCGCAATGAGGCAGTATTAAAAATGCTAGAGATGGCTATATTAGCTTGTAAAAAAGCAGGTAAATATGTTGGTATTTGTGGACAAGCACCATCTGATTTCCCTGAAATAACTAAATTTCTTGTAGAGCAAGGTGTCAGTACTATTTCTGTCAACCCTGATAGTGTTGTTCAAATGGCACATGTCATTTCTGAGATGGAAAACAAAGCTAAATAGTCACCTTCTTATTCTAGTTTATTTTTTCAGCCTAAATAGCTGGAATAATCACTAGCCTAGATATTGATAATTACTTATACTTTAATAAATAGTGCTATTGATTCCACATGGCTTGTATGTGGAAACATATCCATAATTCCAGCAGAAACTAATGTATAACCATACTTATGTACCAGTTCACCTGCATCTCTAGCTAATGTAGCTGGGTTGCAAGAAACATAGACGATCCTCTCTGCACCTAGATCTGCTAATTGTGACAACACCTCAAAGGCACCACTTCGCGGTGGATCAAGTAGTATTTTATTGAATCCATCATTCGCCCAAGAATAATCTTTCAAAGCAGTTTTTGTTAGGTCGGCTTGCTCAAAAGTGGCATTATTTAAGTCATTTAGCTTCGCATTATTTTGAGCGTGTTTAACTAAGGCCGCATCACCTTCTACACCAACCACTTCGCTGACACGTCTTGCTAGAGGTAAACTAAAATTTCCCAAGCCACAAAATAAATCTAAAACCCGATCTTCTATACACACTTCAAGTAATTCCATGGTGAGTTGGATCATATTTTGATTAATCGTAGCATTAACTTGAGTAAAGTCACTTGGCTCAAACATTAAGGTTAGGCCTACCTCAGGTGCATAGCTCAATTGTGGTGACTTTGGCCAAATTGGTGTAATGGTGTCAGGACCACCTGATTGTAGATAGATCCACAAATCATTTTTTTGACCATAAGTTATTAATATTTTTTGATCTGAATCAGAAAGAGGGTCTAAATTTCTAAATACTAAGGCTGTATTTTTATCATCCATCGCAACTTCTATCTGAGCTATACGATTGTATGCTGCTAGAGTTTCAATCATGCTGCCTAATTCAGCTAAACGAGTTCCTATTCTTGGATCTAAGACTTCACACTTATCTAATAATGCTAAATACGGTGTTCCTTTCTCTCTAAATCCAACTAACACACGATTTTTCTTAGGAACATGTTTGACACCCAGACGAGCTTTTCGTCTATAGCCCCATAAAGGTCCCGTCATTGGTTCAATCCACTCTTCTGGCTCTATGTGACCAAAATGACTCATTTGCTCCATCAGTGTTTTTTGTTTTAAGACAAGTTGAGCAACGGGGGCCATATGCATCAGACTACAACCACCACAAACCCCATAATGTTGGCACTTTGCCTCAACCCTATCAGGTGACGAACTTAAGACTTCAACAACACGGCCCTCGTCATATTTACTATGTTTCTTACTGTATCGAAACCTGACTCTTTCGCCGCCTAAGCCCCCATCGATAAAAACAGTTTTTCCTTCAATTCTAGCAACACCACGCCCATCATGTGACAGAGATTCAATCTGAGTTTCGACTGGGTCTAGTGGTAATTTACCCCGCCGGTTACGTCTTGCCATGATTGGATCTCTTAATTATGCTGGAAAATAGAAAACCAATGATTTTACAGCATCACAACTTTATATAGTTAATTCACTCTTAATTTAAATGTTTGTATGGCCGGAAAGCTTTTATGGTAACCGTATAGATAATTTAATATGTAAATATAATGATTATTTAATAACACTAATTGGTAATTTTCCGTCAGTTCTGGAAAAAATTATAGAACAATGACAATTGAAACTAAAATGGCTTTAAGCAGGAAAAACACCTGTTGATAAATACCTGTCACCTCGATCACAAATAATCGCAACAATAAGAGCGTTGCTTACTTGTTCGGATAATCGTAAGGCTGCTGCAACATTTCCACCTGAGGAAACACCACAGAATATTCCCTCTTGTATCGCAAGCTTTCTCATCATATCTTCTGCGACTGCCTGCTCTATATCAAGTGTCTCATCTATACGCTCGGGCTCAAATATACTGGGTAAATAGGCTTTTGGCCAACGACGGATTCCAGGAATAGCACTGCCCTCCGTTGGTTGAACCCCAACAATTTTAATTTCTTCATTTTGTTCTTTCAAATATCGTGAGACCCCCATAATAGTGCCTGTAGTGCCCATTGCACTAACAAAGTGAGTAATTTTTCCTTTTGTATCCTGCCAAATCTCAGGTCCAGTGGTCTCATAATGAGCTAAAGGGTTATCCATGTTGCCAAATTGATTTAATACTTTACCTTTTCCTTCTTGTTCCATTTCACTAGCTAAATCACGAGATGATTCAATTGAGTCTGTCAATATAATCTCAGCTCCATATGCCTTCATGGAAGCACGACGCTCTATACTCATATTTTCGGGCATAATAAGCACCATTCTATATCCTAAGATGGCTGATATCATTGCGAGTGCAATTCCCGTATTACCGCTAGTAGCTTCAATAAGAGTATCGCCTGGTCTTATATCACCCCTTTCTTGAGCTCGTCGGATCATACTGATAACGGGTCTATCTTTCAAAGATCCAGCCGGATTATCACCCTCCAACTTCACCAAAATAGTATTACTTGTTTCCCCCTGTAAACGCTGCAATTTAACTAAGGGCGTATTACCTATGCAGTCGTCAATTGTCAGATAGGATGTCATCTACTTCTCCATCAATGTTACGTAAGCAATAGCATAATTCTCTTCGTCACTCAAACTAATAAAGCTACGCCCAACTTTTAGTTCAAATAATAATTCAACAGCACGGTGCTCAAAAACAAGTTCCGGGCGCCCAAGCTGATTATTTTGCACTGAAATATGGCTTAAATTAAGCCCATCTCGAAAACCTGTCCCTAGGGCTTTAGCAGTAGCCTCTTTAGCCGCAAAACGTTTAGCCAAAAAAGCTGCTGGTTTAGCTGATTTTTTAAAGATGAGCAGTTCTGTCTCACTTAGTATCTTTTGTGCTAGTTTTTCACCTCGTCTATCAAGCATCGCTTGTATACGAGGAATATTAACAATATCGGCCCCAATACCAAAAATCATCGGCGTGCTGCTAGCATCAATTCTTTCATTTCACGTACGGCAACTTTCAGCCCAGTGAAAACAGAACGTGCAATGATCGCATGTCCGATATTAAGCTCGTAAATATCAGGTATCTTAGCGACCGCAGTCGTATTGTGATAGTTAAGACCATGGCCCGCATTAACTTTCAGACCAGCTTGCTTTGCATATTCCACTGCTTTTACAAGAACTTGCAACTCATGCTGCGCAGCTAAATGTGATGGTGCATCCGCATAAGCACCAGTGTGAAGTTCAATCACGGGCACCCCACAAGCTACTGCAGCATCGATCTGAGCATTATTAGGATCTATGAATAAAGAGACATTAATATTTGCATCTGATAGACGCTCACAAGCCACTTTTAGTTTTGTAAGTTGACCAGCGACATCTAATCCACCCTCTGTAGTCAGCTCTTGTCTTTTCTCTGGAACTAAGCAGCAATCTGGAGGAGAGTATTTTTCTGCAATCGCTATCATTTCATCTGTGACAGCCATCTCAAGATTCATTTTTGTTTGTAAAATATCAGATAACATCATAACATCACGCTCTTGTATATGACGTCTATCTTCACGTAAATGAATGGTAATCCCATCAGCACCTGCCTGTTCAGACTCAATCGCAGCTTGAACAGGATCAGGATACATTGTCCCTCTTGCCTGCCTCAATGTTGCAATATGGTCAATATTGACTCCTAACTTTATACTCATTTTAATCTGTAACCCTATATTATTTATGTATTGATGCATCATGTAGCTGACTAAATAATTCCCGGCTTCGCAAAGGCTTATCACCCAAGTAGAAATGTATCACCATTCGCATTAATTGTTTAATTTCGTTAAGACTTTTTTCATCAAAATCTTGTTCTGATAATAAATGTTGTAGGCTTCGACCTGATATACGATTTCTTTCTTGTCCTGAATGCCAACGATAAAGACCTGCATCCGCGACATAATAATAGTCTTTTCCTTCATCTATAGGCTCACCCGTTTCAACATCTTGGTCTAATACCAATCCATAGCCCAAGTGACTCAATAATTGTTTCTCAAATAAACGTAAAGTGATTTCATTTTGTAGCGCTTCTTGCAATCCAAAAAGTGCTTTTTGATAATCCACATATAAATTTGCTTCAGATTCACCTAATGGTAATAACTTCATCATTAATTCATTGATGTAAAGTCCACATAAGGCTGACTCTCCGCGCAACAAATAAGCCGGGCCATTAGGTTCTACAGCCGTCAATGTTTGCAAATCTCTTCTGCCTATCCATGACAGCAACAATGGTTGATAGATCTGTAGCAATCCTGCTTGACTACGTTTTTGCTTGCGTACCCCCTTCGCAACAAGGCTTATGCGGCCATGGTCTCTGCTAACGATATCCAGAAGTAAACTACTCTCTCTGAATACTCGCTGATGTAAAATAAAAGCTGGACTGAAATCGACCGTCACTGAAGTTCTCTTTATAGCTCGTCGTTATAACCTAAGTTTTTTAACATACGTTCATTATCACCCCAACCTTCACGTACTTTAACCCATAAGCGTAAAAAGACTTTATGTCCAAATAAACTTTGCATTTCGATCCTTGCATCTTTTCCAACAGATTTTAATAAGTCGCCTTTTTTACCAATCACAATTGCTTTTTGGCCATCACGCTCAACATAAATTACTGCCCCAATACGATAAAGATCTTTTTCGTCATCAAACTGCTCAATTTCAACAGTGATTGAATAAGGTAATTCCTGTCCTAAATGTCTAAACAATTGCTCTCTAACTAGCTCTGCAGCCAAAAATCGTGAGCTACGGTCAGTAATTTGATCCTCAGGAAAAATCAATTCACCTTCAGGCATTAGCTGTTTTATCTGTTTTTCTAGCTCATCTAGGTTCATACCTTTTCGAGCAGATATAGGAAATACATTGGCATAGTCAAATTGTGCTGACAGTTTTTGAATATGTGGCAGCATTACTTCTTTATCAGCTAGTTTGTCCATCTTATTGATCACTAATATAACTGGCGCCTTAGCACTAACCTTTAATCGTTCAAGCACTTTTTCATCTTCATCCGTCCAATTCATGCCATCCACTACAAATAAAATTACATCAACATCATCAATTGATGATGCTGCAGCTCTATTCATATAACGGTTCATAGCCTTTTTATCATCTATATGGAGCCCCGGCGTATCAACATAAATGAGCTGACTATCATCATCAGTCTTTATACCTAATATCCTGTGCCGCGTAGTTTGTGGTCGCCGTGAGGTAATACATAATTTCTGTCCTAAGACACGATTAATTAGTGTCGATTTACCTACATTTGGGCGGCCTATAATCGCAACATAACCTGAACTAAATTGTTTATCTGTCATAATATTTCTTCTAATAATGTTAGTGCACGCTCAGCAGATTTTTGTTCTGCTTTACGATGACTATTACCCTTAGCCATAACAACTTTACCCAACAATCCTACTTGGCAAGATGCTTCAAACAAAGGGGAGTCTTGCGCTGAGGTTTTTACTTCATTGACACTATACAACGGTAGCGGTTGTTTACGGCTTTGCAGTAATTCTTGTAAACGTGTTTTTGGGTCCTTAATGGCCTCGTCTATGTCTATTGAAGCTAATCGCTCATCATATAACCTCAGAATAAGGCTCTTAACTTGCTCGATACCACCGTCCAAATAAACTGCTCCCAATATAGCTTCTACAGTATCAGCCAAAATAGATTCTCGCCTAAAACCACCACTTTTTAATTCACCTGGACCTAAGATCAAAACCTCGCTTAGTCTTAATTCACGACCTATTTCTGCTAAAGTGACACCTTTGACTAAAGAGGCTCGTAGACGACTCAACTTCCCTTCTTTTACTTGCGGGAAACGTATAAATAGGGCTTCAGCAATAATAAAACTCAAAATTGCATCACCCAAATATTCAAACCGTTCATTATTAATAATGTCAGCGCTACGGTGTGTAAGGGCCTGCTCCAAGAGCTTAGGAGACTTAAATTCATACTGAAGAAAGGTGAGTAACTTATTCTGACGTGGCATTATCATTTTAGTTAATTGCACTGCCTAGGCGCTTCCAGCCGATGCAACTCCAACTCGCGTTACAATCCCAGCTCATCCAAATATAAAATGCTTTACCTACTAAATTACCCTCTGGAACATTACCCCAAAAACGGCTATCGCTACTGTTGTCACGGTTATCCCCCATCACAAAGTACTCCCCTTCAGGAATGGTTTGATCAACCAAAACTCTCTGCATTCTTGGTGCTAAAGCAATTTTATGGCTTTTATCACCTAACTGTTCAGACAAGACTTTATTGTTTATAGGAACAATCCCAAACAATTCAGAATCTTTTTCAAGAAGCCTTTGCTTCATAACTTGGCCATTAATATAAAGCGTCTTGTTACTATACTGCACATGATCGCCCGGTAAACCTACAACACGTTTAATATAGTCTACTTCTGGCTGCGGCGGGTATCTAAAAACGACTACATCACCGCGCTCTGGCTTCGAAACATTCATAATTTTTATATTTACAACAGGTAAACGTATACCATAACTATGTTTATTAACTAAGATAAAATCACCTATGTGCAATGTAGGCACCATGGAAGCAGATGGAATCCTAAAAGGTTCATACAAAAAAGAGCGTATGACTAATACCACCAAGATAATTGGGAAAAATGATTTAGCATATTCCACTATTATAGGGTCTGCTTGACTAGGAGCTCTCTTATCAGCCCACATTATTTTATCAACTAGCCAGATTAAACCCGTTATAACAACAAGACTGACCATTAAAGCTGGAAAACTCACTCTATACTTCCTTCACTTAAGATTTTTTAGACAATTGTAGTACGGCTAAGAATGCTTCTTGTGGAACATCAACTTTGCCAATCGATTTCATTCGTTTTTTACCTTTCTTTTGTTTCTCTAGTAATTTCCGTTTACGAGACACATCACCGCCATAACATTTTGCTAAGACATTCTTTCGCATCGCTTTGACTGTTGAACGCGAAATAATATGACCACCGATAGCTGCTTGAATTGCAATATCGAACATTTGACGAGGGATCAACTCTTTCATTTTCTCAACTAGGTCACGACCTCTGCCAATACTCTGTTCCTTATGAACAATCATTGATAAGGCATCTACACGCTCACCATTGATTAAAACATCTAATTTAACAAGCTCTGCAACTTGGAACCTGGTAAAATGATAGTCTAACGAAGCATAACCACGACTAACAGATTTTAAACGATCAAAAAAATCTATTACGACCTCATTCATTGGAATTTCATAACTCACAGCCACCTGTTTGCCCACATACTGCATAGAGACTTGGACACCACGCTTTTCAATACATAGTGTAATTACAGAGCCGAGATGTTCTTGAGGTACTAAGATATCTGCGATGACAATCGGTTCACGAATTTCCTCAATCGTCCCAACATCTGGTAATAATGATGGGTTTTCAATATGAATTTCTTCGCCTTTACGATTCAACACTTCAAAAACCACGGTCGGTGCAGTAGTAATTAAATCTAAATCATATTCCCGCTCTAGACGTTCTTGGATAATTTCCATATGGAGTAAACCGAGAAAACCACAACGAAAGCCGAAGCCTAATGCTTGTGAGTTTTCTGGTTCAAAAAATAACGATGCATCATTAAGTCTTAATTTTCCAAGTGCTTCACGAAAAGCTTCAAAATCATCCGAGCTAACTGGAAATATACCCGCATAAACTTGTGGAGTAACAGCTTTAAATCCCGGCAACATTTCTGTTGCACCATGATTTGAATGCGTCAATGTATCGCCTACAGGTGCCCCGTCGATATCTTTAACACCCGATATGACATACCCAACCTCTCCACAGAACAAACCATCTTGCTTGGTTCGCTTCGGAGTAAACACACCAACTTGCTCTACCTGATATTCATGCCCTGTCGACATGACTTTTATCTTATCTTTCCCCTTAATCGAGCCTTGCATAATCCGAACCAATGAGATGACACCCACATAACTATCGAACCATGAATCAATTATTAAGGCTTGTAAC
>MDSY01026780.1_pt1 | contig 16587 bp, 12 predicted proteins | sample 811131 | NCBI WGS metagenome assembly MDSY01 (sample SAMN05326643, study PRJNA326480) | marine metagenome | isolation source: seawater | place: Atlantic Ocean: South West | collected 2010
ATTTGACCTCGTCCATACATTGTTCAATAAGATCACTCATTTGTAAAAAGCCCACTTTGTCTTCTAAAAAGGCAGCGACCACTACTTCATTGGCAGCATTTAAAACGCAAGGGGCATTCCCTCCTTTTTCAAGGGCTCTAAAAGCAAGTGTAAGATTACGAAAAGTTTTCGTATCCGGTGCCTCAAACGTTAATTGTGGATAATCTAAAAAGTTAAATCTTGTGAAATTATTTTTCAATCGCTCAGGAAATCCCATGGCATATTGAATTGGTAATTTCATATCTGGTAGTCCTAATTGCGCTTTCAAACTCCCATCCTCAAATTGAACTAAAGAATGTACAATACTTTGAGGATGCACAATTACATCAATTTGTTCGGGTTTGAGATTAAACAACCACTTAGCCTCAATAACCTCTAATCCTTTATTCATTAGGCTTGCTGAATCAATTGTGATTTTCGCTCCCATATCCCAGTTAGGATGCTTTAAAGCCTGATTTTTAGTAACTTTCTTTAATTCCTCGGTAGTTTTCCCTCTAAAAGGCCCCCCACTTGCAGTAAGAACTATCTTTTCAATTGGATTCATATATTCTCCAGTTAGACACTGAAAAATTGCGGAATGTTCACTATCGACAGGAAGTATATTAACCCCCTTTTCACGTGCTAACCTTGTTATTAATTCTCCTGCAACAACAAGCGTTTCTTTATTGGCTAGTGCAATTGTTTTACCTGCTTTGATTGCTGAAATTGTTGGTTTTAAGCCTGCATAACCAACAAGCGCAGTAAGCACAATATCAATTTCTTTAAATTCAACAACCTGTTCTAATGCTTCTGCACCTGAGTAAACCATTATATCGTCATCAAATAAAGCATCATTAACTTTATTATATTGGGACTCCTCTACAATAACTACCGCATTAGGCTTGAACTTCTTAGCTTGTTCAATTAATAAATCAGCACTTTTATTTACAGTTAATACTTCAACTTCAAATAAATGAGATTGCTCTTCAATTACTTGTAAAGCTTGTGTGCCAATAGAACCTGAAGACCCTAGAATAGCTATTCGCTTCTTTTTTATTTCTTCGCTCATTTAAGCTATAAAGTTTGAGAATTCGTCTGCTATTTTTCTGTCGTTACTTAATCTTGGGATTTTATTTTGACCACCAAGCTTACCAATAGATTTCATATACCCAACAAAAGCCCCACGTTTCAATCTAGATAAAACAATTGGACGAAGGATTTTTCCTTTAATTAAATCTTGGTAATATACATTTTGAGTTTGCATTTCAATATCTATAATTTTTGCAAAATCTTCTACATTTGAAGGTTCTTTTGAGAACTCAACAAACCATTCATGGTATGGTAAATTACCTTCGCCTCCATTCACTTGAGGAGCAACGGTAAACTCAACCACCTCAGCTCCTGTTTGGTCACAAGCTTTAATCATAGATGCTTCAACTTCCTTGCCTATAACGTGCTCACCAAATGCAGAAATAAAATGCTTAATTCTACCGGTTACTGTAATTCTGTAAGGATCAATTGATACAAACTCAACTGTATCTCCAATATTATATCCCCATAATCCAGCATTTGTATTTAAAATGATGGCATAATTAACGCCTAATTCAACATCTTTTAAACTAAATCTTGGCGGGTTTTCATCAAAAAAATTATCTGCAGGAATAAATTCAAAGAAAATTCCAGCATCTACATTCAGCAAAAGACCTTCTCTAATTTGTGAATCTTGAAATGCGATAAAGCCTTCTGAGGCAGGATAAACCTCAATCGTTGGAACTCTTTTTCCAACTAGCTTATCAAAAATTGGCTGGTAAGGTTTGTAATTAACTCCTCCCTGTACAAATAGGGAAAAATTAGGGAAAACATCTTTAATTTCTTTTCCAGTTCTTGCTTCTATACGTTCAAAATACATTTGAACCCATGGTGGAATTCCAGAAATCAACCTCATGTCTTGATCAATGGTTTCATCAATAATTTTCTCCAACTTTGTTTCCCAATCATCAATACAATTGGTTTCCCAGGAAGGCATTCTATTTTTCTGAAGATAATTAGGAACATAATGCGCTGAAATACCACTTAATCTTCCAAAAGGAACTTTACCTTTTTTATCTAATACAGGTGAACCTTGAAGAAAAATCATTTTTCCTTCAGTAAACTCTGTTCTTTTTGTTTCATGCATGTACAACAATAAGGCGTTTTTTGCTGCATCAATGTGATGCTTCATGGAATCCTTTGAAATTGGTATGTACTTTACGCCTGATGTAGTTCCTGATGTTTTGCAAAAGTAAAGAGGTAACCCTGGCCATAAAATATTAGTTTCTCCTTTAACAACCTTTTCAACATAATGCTTTAAACCTTCATAATCCTGAACTGGAATATTTTGTTTGAAGTCTTTGTACGAATTTATGGATGAGAAATTATGGTCCTTCCCAAACTGAGTATTCGAAGCTTTTGACACCAATTTCCTCATAACTTTTTCCTGAACATCAACAGCATTATTAGTCCAGTACTCTACCTTTTTAGCCTGACGTTTCGCGTAGATTTTTACAAGTTTCGCTTTTAGTCCCATTCACTCATAAATTTTTCACAAAAATAGCCAATAATTAATGGGCAGAAAAATGTTTGTTACAAGAGGTTTTAATATATCATATTTAAAATTGGAAAAAATATATTAGTCTACTACATAGAATCTGGAAAACATCAAACTACTTCTTATTAAAAAATTCAGTTTGAAAAGAATTTCTTTGAAACACAATAATCATTCCTACCCCTACTGAAATTGCAACATCAGCAAGATTGAAAATAGGAGCAAATACGTAAAATGAATCCCAATAGAATCCAAGTTTATCACTATACCAAGGGATTGGACAATAACCTATATTCAAAGAAAACATGTCCACTACCTTACCCGTTAAAAATCCGGCATAACCATCTCCAAACGAAACCGTTTCAGCTGCAATAGATGAATGATGCGGACTATCACTGAATATCAAACCGTAAAAAAGGCTATCTATTATATTTCCAAAAGCTCCTGAGAAAATTAATGAGATGCTTATAATTAATCCAGTAGATACTTTTCGCTTGATAAGGCTAAGTAAGTAGTACATTATTACCCCCACAGCAATTATTCTAAAAACACTCAATAATATTTTTGCCCCAATTTCACCAAGGAATGGGATTTGCCAACCAAAAGCCATTCCTGGATTTTCAACAAAATGCAAATCAAACCAATGATCCATCAATGCATAACTCTCACCATAGTAGAAGTTAAGTTTGATGTAAACCTTTATCCATTGATCAAACAATAAGGTTAAGAATATAGTAGTAAATGCAATGATTAGTTTCTTATTCACAATTGCCAATTTTAGCATTACAAATATATGAATTAAAACGATTTTGAAGTTTTCGCCGTTATGTAATTAGGATGAACACAAAAGAAAAAGTTAAATTTTTAAAAATCACGTCAGAATTAGGTGCTGGAACACGAGGTTCATCAAAAGGTTTTGAAGGATTAAAATCAGCAGCTGCCTTAAAAGGTAGTTCAGTTTTTTTTGATCTTCCAATTGTAACAATAAAGGATGAAAATGATTCATTAATTAAGAATATAAATTTCCCAAATGCGAAAAGAATAAAGTCTATTTATGAAGTACTATTAAGGGTTAAAAATGCTGTCCAATTAGAATTAGAAAACAATAATTTTCCTATTTTGTTGTCTGGTGATCATTCTATTGCAGCAGGGACAATTGCAGGAATAAAATCAGCTCATCCTGATAAAAAAATAGGGGTTGTATGGATTGATGCTCATGCAGACTTACACTCTCCCTATACTACTCCCTCTGGAAATATGCATGGAATGCCAATTGCTGCTGCGTTAGGCTTAAATAATGAGCTTCCTAAAGGAAATCAACCATTACCAGAAGTTGTGAAACTTTGGAATGATATAAAAATACTTGGTGGTCGTGCCCAAAACATAAGGCCCGAAAGTCTTGTTTATGTAGGAATAAGAGATACTGAATGGCAAGAAGACAAGGTAATAAGAGAATTGAAAATTCAAAAATATTCTGTTGCCTTTGTAAGACATAATGGAGGAGAAACAACTGGTCAATCCATACTTAACAAACTTATAAATTGTGATCTAATTTACATTTCATTCGATGTTGATGTGCTTGACACATCACTAAGTAAAGGAACTGGTACTCCTGTTAAAAACGGATTATTTCTCCGTGAGGTAAATAACCTTATTAGAACTTTGGCAAGAAACGAAAAAGTCTGTTGTTTTGAAATTGTAGAAATCAATCCAACTATCGACGACAAAGGAAATTATATGGCCGAGATGGGCTTAGATGTTTTGGAAAACCTGATTGCTAACCTCCTTTAACGCTTTACCTCTTAAACACTTTTAAAACGTCAGCGGGAGTTCCTCCTGAAGAAATCTTAATATTGTAAATCCCCATTGATAGACTAGAGAGGTCTAGATTAATTTTACCATTAGTATAATTTGAATTAGTTGCCTTAACTAATCTACCGTTTTGACTGTAAACTTGGATAATAACCTTATCAACATCGTTTTCACTTCTTAAGACAATAGAATCTATAAAAGGGTTTGGTGATGCAGACCAAGACAAATTGGTGTTTCCACTAATTGGTTCCTTTCTCACGGATGTTGAACAATCTGCATTAATTTTAAAAGACTCTAAAACTAAATCATCTAACTTACTATCATTAAAACTTTCTGAAGTTGTATGGTTGATAAATGTTTCATCAATAATAGAATCATCACCACCCATCCAATCATTGAGAAGGGTTCCAAAAACAGCACGGTAATCATGCTGAACTGTTTTTATTTGCCAATTATTCTCTTCGCTAGCCTCGTTTAAATCAGGATTAAAACCACTTATCCCTCCCTCAATTGTCTTACCAAAAACAAACATTGGTGCAATTTCACCATGATCGGTTCCTAAGTTTCCATTCTCAGCAACTTTTCTTCCAAATTCCGAATAGGTTATTGCAGTTAACTCCTCTTCCAAGCCAAGAGCCTCCATATCATTCATAAAAGCTCCAACTGCACCAGAAAGAGTTTCTAGTAAAGTATTATGTCTCCCTAAAATAGCATTCCCTCCTATTTCTAACTGAGTATTGTGCGTATCAAACCCACGCAAACGAACCATATAAATTTTAGAATCTAAACCGCCTTTAATTAAACGAGCAACGGTTTTAAGTTGATTTGCTAAATCGGTTTCGGGATAGTTTTCTGAGTTGACCCCAGCATTAAATGCCTCTGAAATAGCACTTGCATAAATATTTGCAAGTTTATCAGTTTGAACTATATAATCTAGTTCCATTCCATAATCGGTACCCTGTGGTATATTAAATGGTGACTCCCCTCCTAATCCATTTATAATCGAATAAAAACCTGAAGCATCTTGATTGGTAATATTCATGTTCATCCCATGTTCATGCTCACCATGGAACCCGAGCGAGTTTTTCACGTTTCCCATTTGAACTGCAAAGGGGTAATTGGCTCCTAATTCATCAAAATACATTTGCTCCATATAGCGACCTATCCAACCAGAACCTTTCCCGTTGTCCCAACTATTGCCGTCATTTCCTGTCATGATTTTATCACTTGAAGCAAAATGACTTTTATTTTGGGCAGGATATCCAACCCCTTGAATTACTCTCATATTACCAGCATCATACAAACTTTTAAATTCAGTAAGCGCTGGATGTAATCCTACCTGTTGATTTGCAGCTAATGAATTATCTAGCGTTATGTATTTATTCAAGCCAGTTTCTGGAACCTTAATCGTTGGCCTAACATTACTGTAAATATCATATTGATTTAATGGAACAATAGTATTTAACCCATCGTTTCCACCATCAAGATTTATTAAAATTAACTTTCTATTTGAAAAATCACAATTTTTAACCTCATCTGATTCCATTATTGCCTTAACTTCAAAAGGCATTAATGAAGCTGCGGAAGCTGTAGCAGTTAACTTAACAAAGTTCCTTCTTTTCATAGCTTACATTAGTTGAAATTCCGCGGCGTTAACCATCACAGTTAATAATTCATTTAATCTTATTCGAGCAGTAGTGTCATCACCTCCAATATAGTCAGCCCATGCTCCTGTCCAATATACATCCCCTAATGAGCTTGTGAGTATTTCTTTAAAATAATCAATTCTATGTTGATCAATCGTTTCTGGATATAAATTTTCAGCGATTTCTTTAACAATAGTAGAAGCATCATAAGGGTCTGAAATAGTTGATTCTATATAGGCTACTGAATCTACAATAGATGTAAATTTCCCCCATCCTGCAATTAGATTTTTACCAGTAAGGAAAGACTCAATATATTTATAACGAGCAATAATAGTTACTGATGAAAACCACTGGCGGTCAAAATCAGGCTCCTGATAATCTGCAGGATAACCAGCTACTGAATCGGGTGCAAACATGTTAAATCCTGCTCCAGAAAAACAGGAGTTGTGGGCGAAATTTCTAAAAAAATAATGATAATATTCTTCGCAATTAACCTGTTCCTTAGCATCAACTAGGTCAATTTTAAAAGCTGATGAAATCTCAGTCCAAAGTTGCATTGGGTGCTTTATTAAAGCCCCAATGCGATTATCAGTATTATCACTATCATCCTCATCATAAAAATGTTCACTTTCTAACAACCTTTTTAAAACTGGAAGTAATTGATAACCGTTCGTTTTTAAATCATCAGCTAAAGGTTCTATTATATCAGTTTCAACATCTACACCCCATTCACTTTTAACAAAAAATCTATAGAGCTTTCTAACATAAGAAACTGCTGTAGCGTCTTGATTAAAAATCATATCCACAAAGTCTTTATGTTCCTGAAGTATTGATAGCTCGTCCGTTCCTCCATTAATTGTAGTACTTCCAAATCGCGCACTAAAAGTCTTATCTCCTGTTACGTGATGATTTACTTTTATAAAACCCATTGGCAAACCTGTTTCGGAGTCTATTATAGATCGGTCGTTTTTATTTTTGTATCCAGAAAAAACTTTGGCTGCTTCAATAACATCATTTTCTGTATAATTTGTATAATCCCCAGGGGCAGATTGAGGACCTTTCAAAATTGTAAAAAGCTCTAGAAATTCTCTAGCATAATTTTCGTTTGGATTCCAACGATTATTAACATTATTATCTAGGTACAATAACATTGCATTATCAATCGTGATTTTGTTAGAAAGTGTTATTAAATTACCGTAGGCATATTTTTGAAGTAATTTCAAATAATCATAAAAATGCGTTGATGTTCCTGTTCCAGCATCTTTAGATGCCGTAAAACATGTATGTAAAAACAATGTTAACTTATGCTCCAACGAAATATCATTAAAAGCATTGTACCACCACCAAGCTGAAACGTAGGTTCTTTTTGCTCCTTGCCGGTCAAAATCTCCCGGATCTTTAATTGAACTTGTCCAATAGATTTCATCCGCATCTAAAGCGCGAGGATCATTTGGCTCTGAAAGCTTTTGAACAGAAACAGCACTTAAAATTGAAGTTGCTTGTTTAGGTGTGTAATTCGAAAACTCAACAATCTTCTCTGGAGTAAGGTTAAAACAAGCTCTGCGTAACAAATGCTTAGCCTTCCTTCTTCCTAAAGGTTGATTGTAAGTTTTCAATGATGGCATAAATAAAGGTTTTATTCAGTATTGAATTTAAAATACAATATTTTAACGGCATTTATAGTCTAATATTGAATAGCAAGATCATCTCACTCTTCCAACGGTATATTTTTTATACAAAAGCTTAAAATAAAGACTTATAAAAAATTCATTTTAAGAACTTTTTATACACTGAAATAGAGTTTTTAAACAAAAAAACAAAATGTTTAATCCCCGTATTTTGATAAATTTTATTTTTTATACCAGAAATTTATCAGTAGTTTATTTAGTCAAACCCCTAAATAATTTACTACAAATGAAGATTTACTACAAAAAAACTGGATTAACAGTTGCGACCTGTATTCTCCTAGGGCTTCCAACATTAAGTTTAATCTCTTTTTCAAATCAAGCACCAACAGGTAAAACTGGATCGCCGACGGACGGAAGTTCATGTGTTTCTTGTCATTCCACGTTTGCAGTTCAAGAATTGAATGATATCATTTCAACCAATATTCCTCAAGAAGGTTATATTTCGGGAGAAACTTATTCAATTACAGTAAGCGGAATGGGGAACAGTATAGCTCAGAAATACGGTTTTTCTTTAACCGCAGAAGACGCAAGTGGAAATAAAATTGGAAGTTTTACTGCTGGAACCAACTCAGTAGTTTCAGGCACTCATATTGGTCACAAGCCTGCCTCATCAAGTTCAACCCCATCATGGACATTTGCTTGGACTGCCCCAATAAGTGGAAATGGTACAATTACTCTTTATGCTGCATGTGTTATAGCTGACGGATTAGGTAGTTCTTCAAATGATGCTGTTGTGACTTCAAATGTTGCGTTTAATGAAAACTTAGGAACATCTTTAAACTCTATTTCTCAAAATAATTTTGATGCCTTTATTTCAGGAAGTCAACTATCTATTTTAAACAAAAGTTCTAATCAAATTAACAAAGTAATTATTTCAAATGGTATGGGACAAATAGTTGCTCAAAAAACGATAAATAGCTCGAACTTAATTTTGAATATTGATATCTCTGATGTTAAAAGTGGAATTTATTTTATTCTAATTCAAACTAAAAAAGGAGTAATCTCAAAACAAGTCTTTAAGTAAAACTAGATTTACAAGAAGGAATAAAAAGTATATTTACAATTATTCAACGCTGATTAAATGGCATTAAAACTTTTTATTCTTTCTTCAATTTTTTTCTTTTTCTCTTGTAACCTATCGTCACAAGACTCGAATGAGGTTGTTACCGAAGATCTTTGGGAGTTAAAATTACCCTTCGAAAACATAAAACTTACTCCCACAGTAAAAATTCTAAAGCTTGAAGGAAAATTAGACTCTCTCATTTGTATTCAAGGTAATAGCTCTCTAAAACTTTCAAAGGAAGCTAATCATCCTTTGAAATTATCTTTAAAAAACTTTAATAAAAACAAGTTTTATAAGCTCTCCTACTGGTCAAAAGAAAAAACGGTTCTTAAGGTTATTGCATTTTTTAAAAAAGAACGGACCACTTTATGGGCAGAAAGGGTTGTTGACAAAAAAGGTAAATGGACAAAAAAAGAATTAATCATTCATTTTCCAATGGTTCAAAAAGATTATCAAACTGAAATCATCATCAGTAAACCAAAAGGTAAAAATGCTTGGATTGATGACTTGAAAATTAATGAAATTTCAAAATTACAAACCACAGCTTTTGTTCAATTACAAATTCCGGATGAAGAATTTATAACGCTCAAAAAGTACAGAGAAAAAGCAGCACACAAATCAATTATAACCTCAGAAAATAAAAAGTGGGTGAAAGGGTTATTTGATGGTAAGGAGACTAAGTTCAAGCTAAAAGGCGACTGGACTGATCACATTACTGAAGGTTTGTGGTCATTAAAATTAAGTAGTAAGAAAAAATTAAAATATGGATTGAAGTCTTTTAATATTCAAACGCCTATTGTAAGAAATTTCCACAAAGAATGGCTGTTTTTTGAACTTTGTAAAGATCAAGGTTTAACTACACCGAGTTTCAACTTCGATTTTGTTAGTTTTTATGGTAGTGATCCTTTCTATTGCGCCTTCGAGGAAAACTTTAGTAATCAATTTATAAAAAGAAAGTTAGGATACAAATCTCCTGTTTTAAGATTTTATGAAGATCATATATTTCCTTATTTCGTTTATTCTTGGTCTCATCCAGAGTCTAAATCACTACATTTCGAAACATCATATATCTACCCCTATGACAAAGCATTTTACAAAGGAAAAGGAGAGGAGGTTTTCAATACTTCTGCTAAGAAATTGAGGGCGTTAATAAATGGTAATATAAAATTAGCTGATTACGATAAATGGGCTACATTATTAGCAATTTGTTCTCTTACAAAATCCTATCATGCATTGGCGTGGCATAACCAAAGATTCTTTTTAAATAAGAAAGGTAAAATAGAGCCTATTCCATATGACGGGAATACTCCAAAAGGCGAAGCTGAAAGTTGGAGTAGAGGAAAATCTATTTTAGGAGATTTTAGAGAATACAACGATTACCCAAATAATCCTATGTATGAATTTCAATTACACCTCTTAAAAGACACTGTGTTTAGAGTTTTATATGCTGAAAAGTTATTGAAGGTGTCTAATCTTAATTACTTAAAAAACTTTTTAGAAAAGAGGAAGGATAAATTGAATGAAATTTATGTTAATGCTTCCCATTTTTATTCGTTTGATAAAAGCACTACTTATTTAACTAATAATGCGGAGAAGATAAATAATGCATTATATGAATTTAAAGCGCTTCCAAACGTACTTTATGACAACTTTTTCTCTAAGAAACCTGAGCGATTTAATGGGTCAAATATTCCTTTACAGCCAGAGGGTTTACAAAACTTTATAATCGCAATAAAAGATAGTAATATGGTAAAGGTTATTAATGGAACAGGAACGGATGTGATAGTTAAAATCCTTAATGAAAAGCAAGAACTTAAAAATAATTCATTTATCGAACTTCAGGGTTCTAAATTAAAAGGTGAAATTACAATTATCCAAAAAGATAATCCTAAGATTAAATTTGATTTAGAGATAATTAATTGGATGTCTATCTTAAAATAATTATCTCTTAGACTCTAGGTTAATTATTCTCAATTCAAGTTCAGATAATTTTTCATGAATAGGGTTCTTTTTTTCGAGACTAAAAGTAGCTGAAATTAGTCCAACAACGGTAAAAATAACTCCATCTTCATTTTGTGGTTCATGACCTTGCCAAATAATTCGATTACCGATTAAAACTAGGTATCCAAATGAAGATTTTGCCAATATTTTCCTACAAAACAAGACATCTCCTTTCTTAGCTGTAATTCCAAGTAGTTCAATCGTATTATCTAGTGGCAAACTAAACTCTGCCTTATTAGAAAGAGAGGTTTTAAAAAAAGTATTTTCCTTAATTAAAGACATATCTCCATTCTTGTTTACTAGCACTTTAGGAAGAATAGATGGTAAACCTACTTTGGATGAATTACTCCATTCCATTAATTCATCAGGCTGAAACCCTGAAAGCTGATTTACTGTTAATTCAGTTGAAATGATAGCATCTAAAGATATGCTAAATTTATTAGCAATTTGTTTTAAAGTATTAATTTTAGGCTCTGCTCGTCCTTCTTCATATGATCCAATTGAACCTCTAGTTAAACTAAAAATCTTTCCAAACTCAGTTTGGTTAAGGTTTTTAGTTGTTCTTATTTTTTTAATGTTCTTTCCGATAATTGACATAAACGCAAATTTTATTTGCAAATTAAACTAAAATAATTTGCATAAGCAAAAGTTTTTACTTACTATTGTATAGTTATGTTAGCAAAAATACAAAATATGCATCCACCTTGAGTAATATTCCAAAAATATTTAACATTTAAATAGTTAAATAAACCGTGAAAATCATTTTTAATCACAAAGAATAAATTACTTTTAAAAAAAATTAAACTATAAAATGGAGAATAATTTTAGCAAAGTCAGAAACTACATCTTGGAGTTGGGATTTAACATTTCAATAGAAAACGAAGATGATCAAGTTTTTGTCATTCAAGATGAAAATGTAGGAATAAAAAACCTAGTTATTGGATGCTCTGATCCTATTTTAATAATGGAACAATACATCTTGGATGTTTCAAATGCAAATAATAATATGTTTAAGGAACTGTTACAAAAAAATAGGGATATCGTTCACGGCGCCTTTGTTCTTGACGAAACAGGAGATAAAGTGATTTTCAGAGATACACTTCAACTAGAAAATCTCGACAGAAATGAATTAGAAGGTTCTATAAACTCATTGACACTTTTACTTTCGGAATACGGGGGAAGATTAATTGAATTTTCAAAAAACTAAAAATTAAACACGATGAATTTTTTCAAGAGATTATTTAAAATAGGACAAGCTGAAGCGCATAATGCCCTAGACAAATTGGAAGATCCGATTAAATTAACAGAGCAAGGGATTAGAGATCTTAAACAAGATTTAAATAAAAGTTTACAAGCCGTTGCAGAGGTTAAAGCATTAGCAATCAGAGCAAGAAACGATGTGGAAACCTACACTGAAAAGTCGGAAGATTACGAAAGAAAGGCAATGTTACTATTGCAAAAAGCTCAAAAAGGTGAATTAGAAATTGAAAAAGCTGAAAGATTAGCAACTGAAGCTTTGGCAAGAAAAGAGGAGCAGATAGTGTTGCTGAATCAAGCTCAAAGCAATAAAGAAAACTTTGAGGGAAAAGTTTCTCAACTGAAGAAGAATCTTGATACAATTAAATCGAATATCTCAAAATGGGAAAACGAACTTAAAACGCTAAAGGCAAGAGTAAAAGTTAGTGAGGCAACTAAGAAACTTAATAAGCAAATGGCCAATATTGACTCTAACGGTACAGTTTCTCTTTTGGAGAAAATGAAAGATAAAGTTGCCCAAGAGGAAGCCTTATCTGAGTCATATGGCGAAATTGCTAACGAGAGTAAAAGTCTTGATGATGATATTGATTCTGCAATTGGTGATTCTAGCCAGGTTAAGGCAGCTTCAGATCTTGAAGCGCTGAAGGCTAAAATGGGAATCAACAAACCTTCGTAGTTTTCAATGCGCAAATCGCCCTTGAAACGAAGGTTTACAAAATAATTAAATTTTCAAATCCATGTTCGTGATCTTTTTATCTGGAATGGTAGATGTTTTATTTTCTGCTCCAAACATAATTCCAACGCTGATTTTTTGCTTTGTGATGAGTTATTGGTTTCTTGTGATTTTGGGAGCTCTTGATATAAGTTCATTTGATATAGAAGTAGAATTTGATGTAGAAGCAGATATTGAAATTGATTATGAAACAGATTTAGCTAGCACAGGGGAGCACGATATTTCGTTTTTAAACAACGTTTTGAAGTTTTTTAACCTTAAAGATATACCCCTAATGTTTTTTGTCACATTCTGGGTTATGCCAACCCTAGTTGGCACAGTTTATATCAACCACCTTTTAGGAATTGAGACATTCTTATTCTCATTAATAATATTTTTACCAATTGGATTTTTTTCTCTTTTTATTGCAAAATTTGCAACCTTTCCATTTATTAAAATGTTTCGAGCTTTAGAAAACGAATCCGAATCAGCAATGGATTTATTAGGAAGAATTGTAACTGTTAAATACCCTATTTCTGAAACAAAGATTGGACAAGCAGAATCATTTGAAAACGGCAGCAGTTTACTTATTAACGTAAAAACTAAAATAGGTGAAATCCAAAAGGGAGAAAAGGCTATGATTGTGAAATACATACCCAACGAAGATTCCTATTTAGTAGAACCTCATTATTCAATCGACTAAAATTTAAATTATGAACAGTATTTTAGACAACTTATTTCTAACAATTGGTGGAGCACTTGTAATTGTTCTTCTGGGCCTAATAGCTATGGTAGCAAAATGGTACCGGAAAGCAGCACAAGGGCAAGCAATAGTCAAAACTGGGGTTGGAGGCACCAAAGTATCTTTTAACGGCATGCTTATTATCCCTGTATTGCATAGGTTAGAAATAATGGATATTTCCCTAAAAAACATCACAATTTCAAGAAACGGAAATGACGGGTTGGTGTGTAAGGATAACCTTAGAGCAGACATTAAAGTTGTTTTCTTTGTTAGGGTTAACAAAACTTCCGATAGTGTTATAAAAGTTGCTCAATCAGTAGGTTGCGAAAGAGCTTCTGATCAAGAAGAAATGGTTACATTATTTGATTCTAAATTTTCTGAAGCGCTGAAAACCGTTGGAAAACAATTCGACTTTGTTGACCTCTACAATAAAAGAGATGAGTTTAGGCAGGAGATATTAAAAGTAATTGGAACAGATCTGAATGGTTATATTCTTGACGATGCAGCCATTGATTACCTAGAACAAACCCCAATTGAGCAATTAAGCGAATCAAACATTTTAGATGCAGAGGGAATAAAGAAGATTATAGACATTACTTCTCACGAGAAAATTGCGGCCAACTTAATTCTTCGTGAAAAAGAGAAAATCATCACTAAACAAAATGTGGAAGCTCGAGAAGCTATTCTTGAATTAGAAAAACAACTCGCTGAAAAGGAAGAACAACAAAAAAGAGAAATTGCAAATATTAAATCTCGTGAAGGAGCAGAAATTGCAAAAGTTGCTGAAGAAGAGAGGTTAAAAGCAGAAAGCACAAGAATATCTGTTTCAGAGGAGTTAGCAATTGCAGAAGAAAATAAACTTCGTGAAGTAATTGTTGCAGCTAAAAATAAGGAGAGAACAGCTGCTGTCGAAACAGAAAGAGTAGAAAAAGATAGAATGCTTGAATTAACCGAAAGAGAAAGAGTTGTTACACTGGCTCAAATCGATAAAGAAAAAGCTGTTGAAGAAGAGAAAAAGAACATACAAGAAGTAATTCGTGAAAGGGTTGCTATTGAAAAAACGGTAGTTGTTGAAGAAGAGAGCATTAAAGATACAAAGGCAACTGCTTTAGCTGATAGAGACAAAATTGTTGCTATTACTAAGGCTGAAGAAGTGGCGGAGGCTGCATTGGTTCAAGAAATTAAAAAAGCAGAGGCTACTAAGCAAGCTGCGGAACACTACGCCAAACAAAAATTAATTGATGCCCAGGCAAGCCAAGAAGCCTCTATGCAAGAAGCTCAAGCTATAAAGACATTAGCTGATGCGAAAGCTGCTCAGGAGGCTGCCATAGGAATTTCTGAAGCTCAAGTCATGGAAGCGAAAGCTGCAGCACATGAAAAAGAAGGGGACGCAAACGCTGCTGTAATCGAGGCTGAAGCTTTAGCGGAGGCAAAAGGAATTCAGGCTAAATCGCATGCTCAAGCAATTGCAAATTTAGAAATTGGTGAGGCTGCGGCTAAAGTTTCTAAGGAAAAAGGGTTTGCTGAAAGTGAAATTATTGCAGCAGTTGCTGAAGCTGAAAAAGAAAAAGGTTTGGCTGAAGCCGCCGTAACTTCAGAAAAATATCACGTTGAAGCAGTCGGTATTGACGAAAAAGCAGCTGCAATGAAGAAATTTGACGAAGTTGGTAAAGAACACGAAGAATTCAAATTAAAATTAGACAAAGACAAAGAAGTCGAGTTAGCTGGAATTAATATCCAAAAAGACATAGCGGAAGCTCAGGCATCTGTTTTGGGAACTGCGCTTGAAACTGCAAACATTGATATCGTTGGTGGTGAGCAGGTGTTCTTTGATAAGATTGTTAACGCAATTTCTAACGGTAAATATGTTGAACGTGCATTGGACAATTCGCCAGCTCTCACTGAGGTAAAAGATCACCTATTAGACAACATGAGTGGTGATAATATGGGTGAGCGAATCAGGTCGTTAATCAACCAATTCGGGGTAACATCTGAAGACTTGAAAAACTTAAGTGTTGCTAACCTTTTAATCAAAATGAATTCAGAAGCATCTGACTCAAAAACTAAGGGGATTCTTGCTCAATTATTGGAAACAGTAAACAATGCTGGAATTGGGAATCTTACACCAGAGAGTTTAGGAATTAAAAAGTAATTAAACGTCCGTGAATCTTCATGGTTCACGGACAAAATTCACTTTAAAATCAACTAATGCCAGAAGACAATAATCAAAAGACCACTGCACTATCAGGTAGCTTGGAACAGGGAACCTATGAAATTATCAAGGGGCGTCTGCAAAAAGGAGCCGATGATTTAAAGAGTCGTTTAGATCAACTTAACGATCTGCGAAAAGAGGTTTTTGGTTCTATTGAAACTGAATTGGTCGCGAATGAGCGAATTACTACCAAAAACAAATGTATTCCTAGGGACATTATACCTTTTGGAAGTTCATTCATTTTTGGATACAACGTACACATTGGCCTAAGAACCACTACAACTGTTGAAGATGTATTTACAGTTGCCGATTACAAAGGTCATCACTTTCATAAAAGTACCTCTCAAGTTTTAAACGATAAACGATTCGTTACCGAATTTGAAAACCTGTACCAATACTACCGTGAAACTCAGTTTTCGAAATTTGCCGAGATTGGTCCATTTCTATTTATGATTTTCCAAATTGGGAAAAAAATTGAGGATATTAAGGTCTTTAAATGGCAGAAGGATGGTGATAAATTAACTTATATAGACAACCGAAGTGCACATGAAATAGTTTATCCAGACCAACATGAGTTTAAATGGAAAAAAACCACTCGTGATATGTACCGCCATGGTGAACACTCACATATTTCTATTGAAGACAAAGCTTTTGTAGAAACTATTAAGGGTGATTTAACCATTAAAATTGAAGATAATACAGATACTGGCAAAGGAATTTACGCCGAGCCTGTTGAATACCGTGAGCAAACATTAGAAGACGCTCAAATTGAATATGCCGTTGTAGAAAATTTGATTTTTCTTAAGTTTCTTCCATACAAAGAAGAAAATACTCGATTCATCATTTATAACG
>MDSY01103495.1_pt1 | contig 16576 bp, 12 predicted proteins | sample 811131 | NCBI WGS metagenome assembly MDSY01 (sample SAMN05326643, study PRJNA326480) | marine metagenome | isolation source: seawater | place: Atlantic Ocean: South West | collected 2010
AAGTTTGCCGAACACGCCTTTAACTTTGCTGACAAACATATTAGAGCACAGACAGATGACAGATGTTACGTGGTATCAGTAGAATGTGCAGAACATGGAGCCAATAGTGCAATTTACGAAGGATAGAAGAAACTTCTGGGCAGAACTTAATCAAACTAGAGCAGGTGGTAAACCTAAGGTTTGGAAAAATGTTTTTCCTGAAGCAACTAATATTAACTTCCATACACTACTAGAAGCAAATCAATACCAAGCGGCCATAACAAATGATGACAAGATACTGAAAGGTACTGCTCATCTTCCAGGTGTTGAAATGGATCCAAGAGTAAAACCATATCACATAGAATTCATGGAAAATTATGAAAGGGTAGATACTGAAACACTTTTCAATGCTAGTTTCTTTTTTAGTTTAAGTGATGGCCATCATAGTGTACACATACACAGAGATTACGAATCAGTATTATTGATACAAGGATATGGTGAGGTTACATTTATTACTGCTAACGAAGACAATAGTAAAAAAGAAGTCTTTACATTAACTACAGGTGATGCAATTTTCATTCCACGACTGTATGGACATAAGTCGGTTCCAATGGGTCCAAGAGTAACATTAAGTTTAGGTGCAAATCCATCTAAGGCAATGACTACTAACAACTTCATGAACCAACCTGCTAATACTTCACAGCCGTATAACTAAAGGGAGGCTATAGGCCATGAACTATGTAGTTTGTCTAAAGCACGGTGACAAGTACGGTGCTGAATATGTCAATATACTTTATAGTATGATAAAAAGACATACTACTATCCCTATTGAATTTATTTGTTTTACTGAAAATCCAAAAGGCATTGATCCAGGTGTCCAGATAAGGCCCATTCCGTTACACCCTGATATCAAAGGTTGGTGGTACAAGCCAATGTTTTTTAATCCTGGATTGAATCTAAATGGTCCTATGTTATACATGGACCTAGATATTATTATATTTAAAAACATAGATCATTTGTTTGATTATAAGCCAGGCGAATTCTGTGTGCTTAGAGATTTCAATAGATGCATACAATCTAATTGGGATCGAATGAATTCTAGTATCTTTAGATTACACCCTGGACAACACCAAAATGTATATACCGAATTCATGAAGGATCCAAAATATCATGCCGCAAGATATCATGGAGATCAAGATTGGTTATATGCAAATGTAAAAACTCATTTTAATTTTTTCCCAGATGAGTGGATACAAAGCTACAAATGGGAAATGCGTGGGAGACCTGAAATGAGTAGAGCTTCTGGTAAAAGAAACTTTGCAACCAAAGGTATACCAAATATACTTCCTGAAACAAGTATCGCAGTATTTCATGGCGATCCAAATCCAAAAGACTGTATAGATGATTGGTGCAGGGAAAATTGGCGATAATTCGCTTGACATTAACCTCAACTTTTAATATAATATAACTATGAAAAAACTATTTAAACATAAAGCATTTCGCATCTCGTTCTATGTCGTTATTGCATTGTTAGGTATGTTAATTACCTTTGCATACGGAACGTTTAAACCTAACTTTCTTGTAAAAGAAAAGCTCAAGGCAAAATACGAATCAAGTCTTGTAGCTGAATGGAATAGTTATGGTTTCATAGAACCTAGTATTGAATATTCAACGAATCTACAATTTGTAAAAGCAGTAGGTAGATGCATTGATTTTATTAACTTACATCTTGAACCACAAAAAAGAATACACAGAGATATCATTATAGCAATGGCTGTGTTAGAAACAGGTTATGGTACTAGTAGGTTTGCCAAAGAGGCAAACAATCTATTTGGTATTAGAACTTGGGATAAGAACGCACCACAACTTAAAGCAAAAGAAAATCCTAATGCAAGTTGGGGCGTAAAGAAATATCCAACAAAATGTTTATCTGTAAAAAACATGATTAATATTATTAACAAACTTCATGTTTACGAAGACTTTAGAGTTGAAAGAGCAAAACAGTTTGAATCAGGAATAATTGACATTGATGCACAAATTGATCATTTGCATAAATGGAGTACCAATCCAGAATATACCAAACTTGTTAAGGACAGAGCCAAAAAGGTTCATGCACAATTAGAAGCAAAAGAAGTTGACACGACCGAAAAAAAGTAGTATACTAAGACTATGATTAAACGTATAGGTTTCGCCTGCAAATATATGCACCCTGACCAAACGCAGAAAAAGAAACTGCTAGAGGATATTCAACGACCACTAAATACTCGTAGTACAACGGTTGCCTGGCTCAATAGGCAAACTAAAGAAGTTGCAGAACAACGTCTGTGGGATATAATGGTCCACAACATTCAAAGTTATTACAACTTGATTGAGTATGTAGGAGGATTGGATAATGAATTACGAATGGTTAGGCTTGGCAGTGATGTCCTGCCTGTATACACTGAGCCTACTTGGAGTTACTTTTGGCGTAAAGATGATGTCAGAGAGTATTGCGAAAAACATTTCAGGCCAGTCGGTGACCTTGCAAGAAAGTTGGATGTCAGGCTTTCTATGCACCCTGGTCAGTTTACTGTCCTTGCATCTGATAACCCTGACATTGTAGAAAGAAGTATAGAGGAGTTCGAATATCATGTTGATTGCATCAGATGGATGGGCTACGGCCAACAATTCCAAGATTTTAAATGCAACGTTCACATCGCAGGCCGCAAAGGTCCAGCCGGTATACAAGCAGTCCTCCCAAGATTATCTCAAGAAGCGAGAAACACAATTACGATCGAGAACGACGAAATGTCGTGGGGCACAGACGCATCGCTTGAACTCGAAAAAGATGTCGCACTCGTACTTGACATACACCACCACTGGGTACGAACTGGCGAATACATACAGCCCACCGACGATAGATATCTACGCATAGTAGATTCGTGGCGTGGCGTTAGACCCGTCATACACTATTCTGTATCACGTGAGGATCTACTAATAGGACATGACGTTGATACACTACCTAACATGGAGGAATTGCTTGAACAAGGATTTAAGAAAGCAAAACTACGTGCTCATAGCGATTATATGTGGAATAATGCTGTCAACGATTGGGCTTTGTCTTTTAGAGACACCGCAGACATTATGGTAGAATCTAAGGCTAAGAATTTGGCCAGTTCAGCATTACTAGAAGCCGCTTAATATCAGCTAAATATTTGCATGATAATAAGAGAACTATTAGAAGCAAAAGAAGAATCACTAATTCTTGAAAAGTTACCGTATTCAATAGGTGACCTTGCTCCTATATTATCAAAAGAGAACGTAGACTATCATTACAATGTCCTATCAAAAGGATATGTAGATAGATACAATGCAGGTGAAGGAGATCCTAAATTTAATTATGGTGGTGCAAAGCTACATAATTTATGGTGGACGCAGTTAAAGAAGCCATCAGGAACTAATACACCTACAGGTTCAATTTTGGAACTTATTAAAGACAAATTTAGTGATTATAAAAATTTCCAAGAAGAGCTTGTAAAAACTGCTATGGGTATACAAGGATCTGGTTGGGTTTATCTTTCTAAAAAAGGTGAACTAAAAACAACACCAAATCAATCTTTCAAAACAGATGTCTTGATGCCAATAGATATGTGGGAACATAGTTTTTCTGATTACACGAAAGAAGGTAAAGAGTGTAAAAAGAAATATCTCACAAGCACGATGAAGTTAATTAACTGGGAAGTTATAAACAACAGACTACAATCAATATAAGGAGAAATATTATGATCAATCCAATAGACTGGATTAAATCCAGATTAGACGAAAGAACATCATGGGACGGTGCGATGCTTATCGCTATCGGAGTGATTGTTCTAATTGCAGGCCCATTTGCTAAAATTGCCGCCTACGGTGCAATTGGTTATGGTGCTTGGACTCTTTGGAAAAAAGAGAAGTAATCTAAATAGCTGACACGGTTGTTATTATAATTTACTAATATCAATCGTGTCGGCATCTATACGCATATTCAATTTCTTGCGTTGTTCAACACCCTTTTTTTGTGCAAATCTTTTTGGATCACATTTAGGACAAACGTGACTATAGTCGTCATTTAGTCTTTTAGGGTCTACTTTACCCTTGTCTCGAATAAACTCTTCGTGACAATCATCACACTTAAATACTACTAACGTCTTTTTTCGCTTGTATGTATGGTGTTGACCCTTCTTACCTTTACGTAAAAAGTACTGTATTTTGCGTTCAGTTCTTAAAAACATAACAACAATATTTATAAGATTACATTCGGATTATAAAGGATAGGATAAATAAAAGAAAGAGAGATATAATGTCAATTGTAAATCTAACAGAATCAGCAAAGGAACATATGGTAGATATGTTAAAAGACCACAACAAACCAGCTATTAGACTAGCTATGAAGGGTGGCGGCTGTGCAGGATTCCAATACGAATGGTCTTTAGAAGATAAAGTAGCTGAAGATGACGAACTTATTAAACTAGATAACGGTCATTTTGCAATAGATCCAGCCAGTGTACTATACCTAATAGGCTCTACAGTTGATTACAAGAAAGAAGTATTTGGATCATATTTTCAAATCAGTAACCCCAAAAGCACATCTAGTTGCGGTTGTGGTGAAAGTGTAGGATTTTAAAGAATGGCTAAACAAGTAATTAATATTGGTGTAGAGGGTAATGACGGTACTGGTGATAGTATTAGAAATTCGTTTAGAAAAGCTAACGAAAACTTTACAGAATTATATGCAGTATTTGGACAAGGTGGATCAATATCATTTAGAGCATTAAGTGATGTTCCTGATACACTAACAGCCAATACGGTCCCTCAAGTTAATGCGGCAGGTGATGCCCTTGAGATGAAAGCACTACAAGGTGGAACAGGTATTACTGTAACACAAAGTTCAAGTGCAATTACAATTACAAACAGTGGTTCAGTAGTAAGCACAGATGGTATACCTAGTTTAGGTGGTCCACTTAACGCGGCCAACCAAGGTATTGCTAACGTAAACATTTCACAAGCGGCCATCAATGCATTAAACTCTGCACACGGAACAAGTTTTACACAAGATGACCTAGTTATTACCAAAGGTTATGCAGACGCAAGATACTTAACTTCAACAGGTTCACCTGGTGCTTCAGGACAAGTAAGAGTTAGAAGTGAACCAGCAGATGCTTCTGGTTACACATTTACAATCAACAGTTTCAACAATGGTAACATTGTTACAAGTGCCCATGGATTTACAACTACTTCAAATGGTATTGCATACAAATATAAATCCACAGGTACAGATGCAACTAATTTAACAACAGGAACAATTTATTATCTAAGATATGTAAGTGCTACTGAAATGTCAATTCATGCTTCTAAGGCAGAAGCACAAAACAATGACGATGGCACTAGACAAAGAATTGTACCATCAGGAGGTTCTGGCACACAGACAATGACTGATGCTGACTACGATGCTACGTTGGCAGGTTATTGGATTAAGTCAGAAGCATTACCAAGAGAATCAATTACTAGACGTCAAGGTGACGAAATGACAGGTCCATTGTACTTGAGTGATCACCCAGGATCATTTGCAGGTGCAGGACAACCAAACGGAATTACAGATAGACAAGCGGCAACAAAATACTACGTTGACAATTCAGCTTTTGCAAGTTCAACAAACTTATATGTTAGTACCAAGGGTGATGACACAATGGCTAACGTGCCAGTTGGAAGTGAAGGTAGAGCTTGGAACTATGCTTATAAAACAATAGCATCAGCGGCGGCTAAAGCAGAAGAAGTTATAGTTACTTCTCCTTTAACAGTAGGTCCATACAGACAAACAATTACATACAATAGTGGTGCAAGTAATTCAACTGTTGCAACAAGTGGTGTTACAAGTTCAAGTGGTTATGAAGAAGTAAAAGTTCTTACAGATCTAAACTTAAAATTCATAAGAGAAGAAACTATAAGTTACTTGAACCAAACTTATCCTAATTATTTGTTTGATAGAAGTCAATGTAGAAATGACTTAACAAGAATTGCAAACGGTATTATATTAGATATACTTGATGGTACAACTGCAAACTATCACAGTAGAAATGCAGGATTAAGATATTACAGTACTGCAAGTGGACAAAAAGCAAGACAGTCGCAAAGAACAGAAACATTAGCGGCGATTACATTTGCTAAGGCCTTACACGCAAAAGTTATTACCAATGTAATGGAAACATCATTATACCAAGGTAAATTTGCAGTTAGAACAATAGGATTAGGTGCAAACACTTTATCTATTAACACAGGTAGCAATGAATATGCTCACACTTATGTAAGTGGTGGTACTGTTACATTTAATGGTGTATCTCATAACGTATCAAATGCAACATACGATCATCTAAATGGTATTGTTACAATTACTACTGCAACTAACCACGGTGCAGTAGCAGGCGACATTATTACAGTAGCAAACATAACTTGGAACTGTTCATTAGGTAACAAAGTATATCCAGAAATTCATGTACAGCAAACTGATAACACACAGGTAGTTGATAATGTTGGACAGACAGCAGTAGCGGCCAAATGGGATATTGTTTCAACAATCATTACAGGTCCAACTATAGCAAGTGCTCCACAACTTGTTGAAGGTAGCACATGGTCAATTACAATTACAAACGGTAGCCAAGGTTACGTTGATCAAAACATTTCAAGCAACCAAGATTTAATTCCAGGTAAACTTGTAATAGGTAAAACATCTGGAGCAGTTGGTAGACTTGTTAAAATTACAGCAGGTGCAACACACGATACATTAGAATTAGAATTACTAGAACCAATTACTTTTGCAGTAGGTGAAACACTTGATTATGGTAACAAGACTTCAATGAAGAATATTACAATTCATGTTGAGTCAGGAACATACAACGAACACTTTCCAATCAGAGTACCAAATGGCGTATCAATCAAGGGTGATGAATTTAGACGTGTAATCATACAGCCAATTGATGCAGTATCAACTTCACAATGGCGTAACGTTTATTTCTATAGAGAACCTACATTCGATGGAATAGATCTAAAAGCAACTTCAAATCCAAGTGCAGTAGAACTATTAACATTAAACAAAGAATATTTAAAAGACGAAACTATTGCTTGGATTGATTCACAGGTAACAGGTGGCTTAGGTATTTGGAGTGGATTTACTTATGATAAGAAAAAGTTTGAAGTAGACACAGGCAGAGTTATTGATGCTTTAATTTATGATATTAAACATGGTGGTAATGAAAAGTTCTGGGATCAAGCTAACACATACTACGATGGAACAAGCTCAAACATAAGTGGTAGAGAAGCACAAACAAAAGCGGCATTTGATCAGTTAAGTATTATTATAAGAGATTACATTTTAGCCAATGCGGCATATACAAGTTTACAAAGTATTACATCACAAACTATTGATTCAACAGCAGGTGAAACTGCCGCAGTAACAAAAACAAATACGCAATTTACTTTCTTAGGAAATGTTATTGCTAATGGATTAGGACAATTACCAACACTTGAATCAAGCAGTTATGGTTATCATTATCTAACAGATCATACAAACGCATCAAGCACAGCTAAGAATAACAAAGACATGGACGTCTTCTTAATGGGCGATGCAACTATTTTAAGAAACATCAGTGTTAAAGGACATGGTGGGTTTATGTGTGTACTTGATCCAGAAGGATCTGTATTAACTAAATCACCTTACATACAAACTGCTTCAAGTTTCTCTCAAAGCATAAACAAGAAACGTTTTGCAGGTGGTATGTTCATAGATGGTTTTGTAGGAAACCTAAGAACAAAAATTTTAAGCACAAACACAGCATACAGCATTAACGTACAGAGTGAAACAGGTGAAGGTCTAAGAATTAAAAGACCTCAGGTACCTTGTCCATTCTATGTTGATGGTGTGCGTTATCAAGTTAATGCCGTTACAGCTTATGACCAAGCAAACGGTACAGCAACATTAATATTAGATCCAACATCAGGACCAGGAGGTAATGGTTATACTTTAAACACACCTTACGCAATTACATTACAAACTGCTGGTAATAGAAGTATGTTGGCAAACGACTTTACACAGGTTAACGACCTAGGTTATGGTACCGTTGCAATTAATACAGCTTTATCAGAACTTGTATCACAGTTTACATATTACAATGAAGCGGCCTACTTTGCAGGAACAGGTGCTGAGATTAGATCACTTAACGGTTCAAATGCTTATGGTACATTTGGATTAGTTTCAACAGGATCAGATCCAAACGAAGTACCAGATACTATTGTGTTAGATGATAACATGATGCAAACTGCCAAAGTCTTTGATGACGGTGGTGCAACATTTAATCATGCAATAGATCAATTGTATATCTATGTGTATGACACAGAGTACATTCCGTTAGTAGGATCAGAAATTGAAATCGATCATGGTGGTACACTTGGTACAACTAGATATGAAGTTACAACTGTACAGAATCCAACACAACCTGGTTCACCTCCAACAGGAACTAGAAGCAATACAGTTTACAAATTAAACTTGGCAACGACTGGTGCTAATACTACAAGTTCAACAGGACTTAAAGCAGTATTAAGTAACGACCAGAAGGTAATGATAAGGTCAAGTACATCATTCCAATTCTCAGGTGTTGAAGCAACTACAACAAGACCAAGTTCAGCTTTGATATTTGATGAATCAGAAACAGTTTACAGAACACTAGCATTTAATACTACAAACTCATTAGGTACTCCTTTAGCCGCAGGTGTTAAACACGTAAGATTTGATAGTCCATATGATTATATCAAATTGGTTATTGATAACACAAACGCACAACTTACAACCTTTGCAGGTGCAGGTGGTACTACAATGGGTAACACAGCAGGTGACGATGTTATCGCTGTTGTAACAATTACATCACAAGACCAAATAGATAGATTAAATTCAGGAGACATGATATTTGTTTGGGATGGTAAGACACACAGAATTACAGGATACACACAAAGATCAGGATTTGGTACTATTGCAATTACAGACGTTGCTGGTAAAGAAATCAACACTACAAGTTTAGTCACAGGTATTTACAGTTCATTAGTTAATACACAATCGGTTGTAACTTTAAGAGCTGGGTTGGCATCTACTGAAGGTGCAGAGATTACAGTTAATATTTCAACTTGTAGAGCAACAGGACATGATTTCTTAAACATTGGTACAGGTGGGTTTAACAGTTCTAACTATCCTAATTCAACTTTTGGTGAAGCTACACAAACAAAAGACCAAACCAAAGAAACAGACGAACGAGATAAAGGTAGAGTATTCTATGTAAGTACAGACCAAGATGGATTCTTCCGTGTAGGTAAATTCTTTACAGTTGACCAAGGAACTGGTACTGTTACGTTCTCAGCAAGTATTGCCTTAAGTAACTTAGATGGTATTGGATTTAAACGTGGTGTTGTTGTAGGCGAATTTAGTGCAGACGACACAATGACTGACAATGCCACTGATGCTGTTCCAACAGAGTCAGCAGTAAGAGGTTACGTCAATAAGAGATTACATTTTGATCATGCCGGAAATGCTCTAACATCAGGTACGATAGGTCCAGGTGCAGTAGCAAGAGATGGTACAACTTCATTTACTGGTAACATACCAGCAGGTGGATTTAAGATTACTAATTTAAGTGATCCAACAAGTAACCAAGACGCGGCAACTAAATCATATGTTGATAGTTTGATCGCGGCTGGTGATACTATTCCAGAAAACATTGACGTTGAAATGAAAGCACCTGCGGCAAACCAGGCACTTTTATTAACAGGTAAATTTAGACTTTACACAGCACCAGCAGTAGGTGGTAACTTTGTTGCAGGTAACGTAATATCAGGAAGTAATTCAGGTGCAGGTGGTACTATTGTTGAAGTTAAAAACGTTACAAGACAAGGTGTTGCAGAAAACTTATTAATATACACAGCAACATCAGGAGTATTTACAACAGCTGATATAGTTTCAGCACAGAGTGGTACAGTTACAGCTCAGGTAAACAATGGACCACATCATGAATTTGCTACAGCAGTAGAAGAAGCTGTTTCAGATGTTAATATTCAAGTTGAAAGAACCGCAAGTGCAGTCACAGTTGATATGCAACTTAGAGCAGATAGCATTGTAAACGCAGATGTAAATTCAGCGGCGGCTATTGCACAAAGTAAATTAAATCTAAATGCGGCAACAACAAGAGCTAACGCAACAGGCATTTCACAAAATGATTTAGGTGTTGCTAGTTTTGATAATAGCATATTTACAAGCACAAATGGTTTTATAACTATTGACAACGGACAATTAGATTACAGAAAATTAATTAACATAGCTGACCAAACAGTACTTGGTAGAAACATACAAGATTCAAGTACAGGTGATGTTACTGAAGTTACTTTCCAACAAGTAGTACAAGGTGGTGGCGGTGTACAAGAAACTGTTTCTACAACAGGTGCCGCGAATGCCCTAGTTAAAACTGATGGTAGTGGTAATGCGTCAATGCAAGGATTGAAAGTTGACAGTTACTTAATCATAGATACATCAGGAACAGAAGTACAATTTAGTACACCAGGTGGTGCTCAGTTTATGACATCATCAGGTACTGTTACACCAACAGTGGCAATACCAGGAAGTGTTAACATAGGTAACACAGGAGTTACACAAGGTTCATTCCAAACTAACTCTGCATTGGCAGGTGAAAGTAGATTAGCAGTTGACTGGATACACAGTTCATTTATTGAAGCACCAGGAGAGCTTGATGCAAACTCAACAGGTATAGGTATTGGTGCTAACACAGGTTATAGTGCGGCAGGTGAAATTTCACTTGTGGCCGATGGTGCTACTCCACTTAAAGTTAATTCAACAAGTGTAATACCTGGACTTAACAATGTTTACACACTAGGTACTGCAACAGCTAAATGGAATACAGTTTACGCAACAACATTCAGTGGTACTGCAACAACGGCTCAATATGCTGACTTGGCAGAAAATTATGTTGCTGATAAAAATTATGAACCAGGTACAGTAATTATATTTGGTGGTGACAAAGAAGTTACACAAAGTAATATGCACAAGGATACAAGAGTAGCAGGTGTTGTTTCAGAACATCCAGCATACTTAATGAATAGCACACAGGAAGGTGAATTTGTTATACCGGTAGCATTACAAGGAAGAGTAAAAGTTAAGGTTGCAGGAATGATACACAAAGGAGATATGTTAGTAGCTTCAAGTGTACCAGGACACGCATCAAAAGGAATTGATCCTACTGTAGGTTCAGTGATTGGTAAAGCATTACAAGATCACTTAGAGCCAGGACATGGTGAAATTGAAATAGTAGTAGGTAGAGTATAATGGCACAACAAAATATAAACATAGGTTCAAGTGCTAACAAGGGTGACGGTGATCCGATAAGAACAGCCTTTAGTAAAGCACAGAATAACTTTACAGATTTATACACTAGATTGATTGTTGCTGAAGGACAATTAGGTGTTTCAAATCAAGGTGGTGCTACTATACAACAAAGTATTATTGGAGATGTAATTGGTGCTGATTCAACAGTTATAGTTAATCATACTACAAGTACAATCACAGCACAAAACATTATAGGAAATTTAAAAGGTTCAGTTGTAGCAGATGACTCAACAGTAATTATTGACGGTGTAAGTGGTACTATTCCTTATTCAGTATTGAGTGGTACACCAACTATACCAACAAACAATAATCAGTTAACAAATGGTGCTGGATATTTGACTGCTGAAACAATAACTTTAACAACATTAAAAACAGAGGTAGCGGCAAGTACGGATTTCGCTGACTTTAAAACAAGGATAGCGGCACTATAAATATGTTAGTAGGAAAACAAAATGGCAAATAGAATACCACTAGTAGTAGATACAACGGATAAAAAGATCAAAGAATTACCAGTCGGTGATAATTTAGATCTTGGCGGATCTGGTCTTACTAACGTAGGAACAGTAAACGCAACAGACGTAAGAATTAACAACGTATCATTTAACAATCCGTTCAGTGGTGATTATAATGACTTATCTAATAAGCCAATCATACCTACTGTACCAAGTGCATTAAGTTCATTTGCAAATGATGTAGGATATCTTGCAACAGGTACAACATCAGATCAAATAGTAGAAGGCACAACTAATTTATTCTTTTCAAATGCAAGATCAGATGCACGTATACAAGCGGCAAACATACAAAATTTAGCTAACGTAACAACTCCTGTGGCAGGTGATGACGGTAAAGTACTTTATTATGATCATGCTTCACAAACTTTCAAATACAGAACAACAGTTACAGAAGCTGATACATTAGACACAGTTTTAGCCAGAGGTAATGTTTCAACTAGAGATATATCAGTTGGCAAAGTTTATTTTAAAAACGTATTTGCAAACTTAGAAGACTTACCAAGTGCAACAGATTGGCACGGAATGTTTGCTCATGTACACGCAACAGGCAAAGCCTACTTTGCACACGCAGGAGCATGGATACCTCTAGCACAAGAAAGTGGAGGAACATTACTTCAAGTAGCGGCTGATGATTCAACTGTAAGAAGTATTGGATACGGTGAAACATTACAAATTGCAGGTGGCGGTGGAATAACTACAGCCTCAGATGCTGAAGGTAAAATTACAGTAACAGCATCATTAAACTTAGGTGATATTAATGATGTAACCACAACAGGTGCTAACAACGGACAAGCTCTTGTTTGGAACAATGCACAGAGCAGATGGGAACCAGGTACGGTTGCTAGTTCAATTGATGAGCTAGGCGACTTATCAGACGTTGATGTTACAACGGTTGCACCACAAAATGATTATGCATTAAGTTGGGTAGCAAGTGTAAACAAATGGAGACCTCGTGCATTAAACAATATTGATGCGGCAACTATAACAGTAACAACTGATAATAGTGCGGCAACACAATATCCAATGTTTGTAGGTTCTAATGGTGGCGGTGGTCAAACAGCTAGAACAGATGCAAACTTTAATTATAATCCTAACACAAATACATTAGCGGCAGTAACTTTAAATAGTACAACTGTAAATGCAACAGATGTAAATGTAAGTGGTACACTTGATAACGGAACAAATGAAATAACAGTTGGCACACATTTCAAAATGGCAAGTGCCGCAGAACTAAGATACTACGCAGGAGATAACACAAATTATACTGCCTTTAGAGCACCAGCTACACTTACAGGTAATACAACATTTATTTTACCAGATGGTGATGGTAATGTTGATCAAGTTTTAAGAACAGACGGATCAGGAACACTATCTTGGGTTGATCAAAGTGGTGGCGGTGGATCACAAAACTTATTCAGCACAATCGCAGTAGCAGGACAGACAAACGTTGTAGCAGATTCAACAACAGACACTTTGACATTTGTTGCTGGTTCTAACATGACTATCACTACAGATGCAAGTACTGATACAATTACATTTGCATCGTCAGGTGGCGGTGGAGGTGGCGGAAGTCCAGGTGGTACAGATACACAGGTACAGTTTAATGATGGAAGTGTATTTGGTGGTGACTCAGGTTTAACTTTCAACAAATTAACTGATACACTAACAGGTGTTACAGGATCGTTTACAACTATAAATGCAACAACTATTACAGCAGATACAATGCAAACATCAGGAACTGGTGTACCAACATTTACAAGTGCTAGTAATATTATATTAGATGCCGCGAATGCCGTAGTACTACAAAGAACACCTTTGAGATTAGGCAGTTATGATCAAGATGGAATCAATGGATTAACTGGTCAAGCTGGTGATATGATATATGACGCTAACGCAGGTGATGTAGTATTTTATGATGGTAGTGCTTGGAAAAGCACAGGTGGAACATTTGGCTTTAGCATAGGTGCAGACGATTCCACAATGAGAACAATTAGTTCCGGCGAATCATTTAAGATTGGTGGTGGAACAGGAATAACAACTGCAAGTGATACAGAGGGTAACATTACAATCAACCGTGGCAACATGGACCTTGATGATTTACAAGACGTAACACTTACAAGCATACAAGCAAACCAATACTTGAAATGGAATGGTAGTGCTTGGGTCAATGATACAGTAGCGGCGGGCATTTCAATCAGTTCACCAGCGGCTGGTGATATGGTTTACTATAATGGTAGTGCTTGGGCGGCAACACAAGGTCCAGTATTCTACTATACGGTAACATCAAATGGTTCAAGTGCATACAGATTTGCAGGACCAGGTGTTAGTGCAACAGCTGACAATCCAAACTTTACATTGTACAAAGGTGCTACATATATTTTCAACAACACCACAGGATCAGGACATCCATTTGCAATTAGAACAAGCAATGGTGGAAGTTCATTTACAGAAGGTGTTAGTGGATCAACAACAGGAACACAAATATTTACAGTACCACATGAACCAAGTGATACGTCATTGGTATACCAGTGTACAATTCACGGGGGCATGGTAGGTAACTTAACAATAGTCTAGGAGTTACTATGTCAGAGAAACATTACGTCGTTTCATTAAAAAAGGGAGTAGATAAGGATCAGTTTTTAAATGAACTGACAACTTCTACATCTATAACTGACATTCCAGATAGAGTGGTTGATACTGTCAACACAAGACCAATCAGTAAACGTATGTTAGAGGTTGCTCTTACAGATGAAGAAGCCCAAAAATTATTAAAAGATGATAGAGTAGGTGGTGTTAATGAACCATTGGTTTGGGACGATGAATGGTTAGACTACGAGCAAGAAGGAACGTTCATTAGAAACAGTACATCTACTTCAAGAGATAACTGGGGATTCAAAAGACATTCAGCAGAAACAAATGAATGGGGAAGTTCTGTATCAAGTGACATAGGTGGAACACACGATTATCATTTAGATGGTAGTGGTATTGATTACATACACCAAGAAACAAAATTTAGATACGATCATGTAGAATGGCAAGACCGAAACGGTAACAGTCGTTTACAAGAGTTCCAATGGAACACACTACCTAACTGTTCTGCAATAGCAACACAAGATTATACAAGTACTGTAGGTTCAAGCTATCATGCAACTCACTGTGCCGGAACGGCTGTGGGCAAAACATATGGTTGGGCCAAGAACGCAAACATATTTTGTTTGGATATGAATACTGTAAATTCAAGTTATTGGTTTGATGCAATCAAAGAATTTCACAAAGCAAAAACTGTGAATCCATTAACTGGATTCAAGAGACCAACTGTGGTAAGTGCAAGTTGGGGATATAAGTCTTATTTTAACAACATAACAGATATCAACTTTAGAGGATCAAGTGTAGGTTCTGTTAAAAGTTCACAGTATGGAATGATTGGTGATGGTGCAAATAGATTTAATGCACAAATTTATAACCTAATGGCAGAAGTAGAAGAAATGGAAGACGAAGGTGTACACTATCATAAAAGTGCAGGTAACCAAGGACAAAAATTATGTTATTCAGGAGATGTTGATTACAATAACTATATCACAAGAAGTATAGCTTCAGGACAGATATCAGCAGGTAATCCTATATATTACAACAGAGGTGCAGGTAACATAGGTCCCAATACTATTGTATGTGGTAATTTAGATAGTGCATTATATTCAAGTTCAGAAGCCTGTAACACATCAAGTGATAAAGGACCAAGAGTAGATGTATATGCCGCAGGTACAAATATAGTAAGTGCCCATAATACAAGCAGTTCAGCTATATTAAATCTAAGTGGAACATCAATGAGTACTCCTAATGTAGCCGGAATGAGCTGTTTGGTATTACAACTTAATCCAGGATACACTCCAGCACAATTACGTGACTGGTGGCACAAGAACAGTTTAAAAGGATTATTATATCAAGGTTCAACAGATGAAAATAATGCATCTGTATTTTTCTCAAACACTAGAAACTTAATGTCACCAGATGCAACATCAAACAGAATTGCATTCTTTGGTAACTTAGGTAAGAGTAAAACGTTTAGTAAGAAAAAAGGTTTGGACACAACAGGCCCAACTGGATTTAAAGCGAGTGGTAACTAATGGAAGAGTTTAGAGTCATAACAAAAAAAGGAATAGACATAGCAGAGATAGACTATGACTTACAAAGAGATACTAGCAGTGATGCTGGTGTTGATTCAAATGTGTTTCCTGATAGAACCTGTGATGTTTCACACGCAAAAGCAACTAACAATAGAATAACTTGTTATATGCTTGAACCAGAAGAGGCAGAAAAATTAAAAGCAGATGGAAGAATACTTGACGTTGAAGCATCAAGCATAGATGAGAACGCAGAACTATTTGCAGTACAGAATGACCAATTTCAAAGAACAACTACAAACGGTCAAGATGATAAGAACTGGGGATTGTATAGACACTTGTTCAAAGATTGGCAAGCCGATCAAGCGGCAAGTAATACGTTCTCAGGAGATTATACTTACACACTAGATGGAACAGGTGTAGACATTGTAATCCAAGACGATGGTGTTGATCCAACAGGACATCCTGAATGGGAAGATTACAATGGTGTTACTAGATTTCAACAAATAGATTGG
>MDSY01131157.1_pt1 | contig 16576 bp, 16 predicted proteins | sample 811131 | NCBI WGS metagenome assembly MDSY01 (sample SAMN05326643, study PRJNA326480) | marine metagenome | isolation source: seawater | place: Atlantic Ocean: South West | collected 2010
ACCTAATAAAGATACAGAAGATAGAGTTGACGACTATTTAAACTGCTTTAAAAAATTTCATAGTTTAGCTGATTATATAACTATAAATATTTCTTCACCCAATACAGAAAATTTGAGAGATTTCCATAATCAAGAAGAACTTAAATTTTTGATAAAAGAATTAAAAATTGAAAAAGATAAATTAAATTCAAAAGTGCCAATTGCAGTTAAAGTTTCACCAGATATAAATGATGAACAAATTAATATTGTTTCAAACATTTTACTAGAAGAAAAAATAGAAATTGTCATCATATCTAATACTTCTGATAAAAATCGAGATAAAGTAAATAATATCAATAAACTAGAAAAAGGAGGTCTTTCAGGAAAACCACTGTATGAAGTTTCTAATAATATAATTAGTAAATTTTATAAACTTGTTGGGAAGAATATAAAGATAATAGGAGTGGGAGGAGTTGACTCTGGCAAGTCAGCTTTTGAAAAAATTATAAGAGGAGCTAGTCTAGTCCAACTTTATACGGGCATGGTTTATAAGGGTCCAGGAATAGCTTCTTCTATAAGTTTCGAATTAATAGATATACTGAAAAATAAAGGATTTAAAAATATTTCAGAAGCTATTGGAACAAAAAATTGAACTTGACGCATTCAGTTTCAGAACTTATACAGTTTCATAATTTTATGTCTAAAAAATGCGAACTCACTGGAAAAATTCCTCTTAAGGGTCATAATGTTAGTCATGCTAATAATAAAACCAAAAGAAGATTTTTACCAAATTTAAAAAAAGTAAAATTCAAAAGCGAGATATTAAAAAAAAACTTAAGATTAACCGTATCAAATGCTGGAGTTAGATCTGTAGATAAAAAAGGTAGTTTCGATGAATATATTAAAACTGCAAAATCAAGAGATCTTTCACTAAGACTAAAAAAATTAAAAAAATCACTAATTAGTAAATCGGCTTAATGGATAAAAAATTTATATTACTCTCATTTATAATGGGAGCGGTTGTTTTATCATCTAATTTTTTAGTTCAATTTCCTGTTTATTATTATGGACTAAATGAAATACTAACTTATGGTGCATTTAGTTATCCTATAGCATTTTTAATTACTGACCTTGCAAATAGATCTTATGGGAAAATTATTGCTCGAAAAATTGTATACTTCGGATTTTTAATTGGAATTATATTTACTTTATTTTTTTCTACTAATTTTGCAGATTTAATATCAATTAGAATTGCACTTGCCTCGGGTTCAGCTTTTTTAGTTGCACAATTACTAGATGTCCAAATCTTTGATAAGTTAAGAACAAATAGTTGGTATGTTGCACCGTTAGTATCTTCTTCAATTGGATCTGTAGTTGATACATTTTTATTTTTTTCAATAGCCTTTGCTGGTACAGAAATTTCTTGGATAACTCTTTCATTAGGAGATCTTACTGTTAAGCTTTTTGTTGCTTTAGTAATGTTAATACCGTTTAGATTTTTATTAAATACTTTTAAGCCAGTTGCTTAATAAAGAAACTTATAAGATAAAATTTTATAAGCTAATTTTGCTACAAGAAAATTATATGAATTAAATCCTTTTATTGGAGCAAGTTCGTTAATATCGGCTCCAACAATTTTTGAATTTTTCATTGCGACTTTAATTATTTTTAGAGTTTCATCCCATAATAAACCTCCTGGTTCTGGTGTACCAGTTGCAGGCATGATACTGCTATCTAGTCCATCAACATCGAATGTTAAATAAACAGTTTTATTTTTTATTAATTTTTTAAAATAATTTAAATTCCATTTTTTTTTGTCTTTGGCCCAAAAAATCTTAATTCTATTAGAATTTTTTTTTAAGTAAGGAATTTCACTTTTAGAAATATTTCGAATTCCAAAAGATATCACTGAGATATTTTTATTGTCTAAACATCTTCTAATTGCTGATGCGTGTGAATATTTTTCCCCTTGATAGCTATCTCTTAAATCTGCATGAGCATCAAAATGCAAAAGGCATATTTTTTTATATTTTTTTGCAAATGGAGAAATGCAGCCTGGTGTAATTGAATGTTCACCACCTAATGTTAAAGGAAAAGCTTCTTTACTTAAAATGTTTTCATTAATTTTAGATATTTTATTCAAAGCTTTTTTAATATTTTTATCTATTTTAAAGGGCTTAAGAGTTTTAATTCCAATTTTTTTGAATGGTTCACAGTTAAATTCTTCATCATAAAGTTCAACTTGATGGGAAGCTTTGATAATTTCTTTTGGTCCATTTTTAGTTCCACCACCATAACTTACAGTTTTCTCTAATCCAAAAGGAACGACTATTACTTTTTCCTTAAAAGAAAATTTATTATCAATTCCTAAAAATCCATTTTTATTTGATAAAAATTTTAATTTTTCATTCATATAATTTATTATTTATTTTAAATTTCGATTTCGCCTCTTAAAAAAGTAATTGCATTACCTCCAATTGTAACTCTATCATTGTTATAAGTACAATAAAGTTTGCCTCCTCTTTTTGATATTTGATGGGCTATTAAATTTTTTTTATCAAGAATTCTAGACCAATAAGGAATAAGTTCACAATGTGCTGAGCCAGTAACTGGATCTTCAGGAATCCCCAATTTTGGTGCAAAATTTCTCGATACAAAATCTACATTATTTCCGGGTGCTGTTATAATTACTGCAGGATAATCTAAATTATTAAGCTTTTCCATATTAGGAAAAATATTTCTAATGTCTTCTTCTTTATCAAAGACAGCCATTGCATCTCTATAACGATAAAGTTCTTTTGGTCTTTGACCAAGAGCATCAGCAACTTTTTCTATATTTCTCTCAATTTTTGGATTTCTTGTAGGAAAGTCCATTAAATATAAATTGTTCTCATAAGTAACCTTTAGTGTATCGTTTATTTTTGTTTTAAATATTATTGTATCTAGACTAATTTTAAGCTCTTTTAAAATTACATGAGCAGTTGCCAAAGTTGGGTGACCAGCTAAATCTAGTTCAGCAACAGGAGTAAACCAACGTATATCAAAATGATTTTTATTTTTAATAAAAAAAGCTGTTTCTGATAAGTTATTTTCATTTGCTATTTTTTGCATTATATCATCGTCAATCCACTTTTCTAAAGGACAAACAGCTGCAGGATTCCCATTAAATATTTTAGATGTAAAGGCATCAACTTGGTAGATAGGTATTTTCATGAATTAAAATATTAATTATTATGATTTAAATATATTTGAAAAGTTTTTTCTTTGTCTATTTTTCCATTCACCTTTATGATATGCATCACTTACAATCAAGGGTAATACGGTAGTTGTTTCAGCAAATACCATTTGTTCTTTAGTTACATCTACTTTCCCCCATGAACTTGCCTCTTTAAGAGTTGAACTACTACAAGCTCCATCTCTAGAATCTGCTACTGTAATTTGTACGGCATATTTATGCATATCAACATTTTTTCCAAGTAGCTCTGCACATATCACAGTATCTTGAATAAAATTTTTAGGAACGCCTCCTCCAATCATAAATAAACCAGAACTTTTAGATTTTATTTTTATTTCAGTCAATTCTCTAAACTCTCTAATCGAGTCTATAGTAATATGATTTTTTGGATTTCTCTCTTGATGCATTACTAAACCAAATCCTGCACTAGAGTCAGTAAATGCAGGACAGAAAATTGGAACATTATTGTCATATGCCATTTCAATTAATGACTCTTTTTTCTTTGAGTGAGTTTTTAAATATTTTCCGATTTCAAGAATAAATTCCCTGGAAGTATAACTTCTAGGTTTAAGTTTATCAGCAATTTCGCCAATTGTTTTATCACACATTTGAAGCTCATCTTCATCAATGTAGGTATCGTAAATTCGATCAATATAATTATCTCTTAATTCCGAATCATCTTGGAATTGTGATCCTTGATAATGTTTAAAACCTAATGCTTCAAAAAAATCCATATCAATTATAGATGCTCCCGTAGCCACAATCGCATCAACCATGTTATATTTTACTAAGTCTCTATATATATGCATACATCCAGCGGCAGATGTTGAACCAGCTAAAGTTAAAAAGATTGTACAATCTTTATCTTTTATCATTTCATTAAAAATATTTGCTGCATTTGCAGTTTCTCTAGAAACAAATGACATTTTTTCCATTGAAGAAATAATTTCTCTTGCATCGAATTTAGTAATATCAATGTGCTCAACTTCTTTGCTTAGAAGGTCTTTTTTTCTATTATTTGAGTGATTTTTGTTTTCCGACATTAAGCAACAAGATACTCATTTTTAGCTTCTTTGTCATACATTGTCATTATTGGATCATCTTCTACTTCAAATATATTATCAGAATATAATCCATTGAAGTCGGTTCTAAAAGTTAAGCCATAAGAACCAAGTTGGCCTAATTCAATATAATCATTTTCTTTTATATTATTCGGTAAAATAAAAGGACCTTTCATATAATCCATGCTATCGCATGTTGGTCCATAAAAATCATATGATGTTAATTTTTTTGAAATATTTTTTCCACTTTTTATTAACCTAGAAGGGTATACAATATTTGGAACTCCAGCATCAAAAAGAGTTCCATATGTTCCATCATTAATATACAATTTTTGTTTTTTTCTTAAATTTACTCTTACTATCGTTGATCCGCTTTCCGCAACAATTGCTCTTCCAGGTTCACAAATTATTTTTGGAAGTTTTTTTAATTTTAAATTATGTAATGCATTTTTAATTTCATGAAAATAATTATCTAATGATTGTGGAACTAAATCAGGATAAATTGTTGGGAATCCACCACCAATATTAATTATATCTGGTATAATTTTAGTTTTTTTTATTATATTTCCTATTTCAGAAATTCCTTTAGCATAAGAAATTGGATGCATACATTGAGAACCAACATGAAAACTTAATCCTATTTTTTTAGCATATTGTCTTGTTAGTCTTAGTAGTCCAGTAGCTTCAGAACTTAAAGCTCCAAATTTTTTTGATAAATCTATTTCAGCATGCTCATTAGATACCGCAACTCTAACAAATAACTCTAGATCTTTTGCATTATTTGTAGTTTCAATTATTTTTATTAACTCTTCTTTTGTATCTAAAGAAAATGTTTTTATTCCATGATTAAAATATGCTTCTTTAATATTTTCTCTACTTTTAATTGTATGCATATATGAACAAACCACATTCGGACTTATTTTTTTAATGGTTTTTATTTCTTTTATTGAAGCTACATCAAAATTATTGATTCCACTTTCAACTATTGTTTTTAAAACTACTGGATTTGGATTTGTCTTAACAGCATAAAGAACTTTACCAGGAAAATTTTTTTGAAAATATTTCGAAGCCAATTGTATTGATTTTTTTCTAATACAATATACAGGTTCAGTTGGTTTCAGTTGGCTTACTAGTTGGTCAACTGACTTAAATTTTTGCATTTTGATACCTTAAAAAAATTTAACAAAAAAAACTGCATATCAGCTATGCAATTTGTATAAAACCAGGATTTAAGGGTTATGGTTGTTAAAGTAAAGCAAATAATATCATTGAAATAGAGAAATTCATTTCTATATACAATTTATGACTGAAACAGAAAACATTAAAAAAATAGGTGAATTTGATGATAAATCATTACTTATAGTAGATGATGACAATCCTTTTAGAGAAAGATTGGCTAGAGCTATGGAAAAAAAAGGATTTTTAGTGTCTCAAGCAGAAGGTGTAAAGCTCGGCATTGCTTCAGTCAAAGCAAAAAAGCCTGCTTTTGCAGTAGTAGATTTGAGATTAAATGATGGAAACGGTTTAGAAGTAGTAAAAGAAATTCAAAAAAGTAATGCAAATAGTAGAATTATAATGCTAACAGGGTATGGAAACATTCCAACAGCAGTCGCAGCAATAAAAGAAGGAGCAATTGATTATCTTTCTAAACCAGCAGATGCAGATGATGTAGAAAAGGCTCTTTTAGCGGACCCCAATAAAAAGGCAGCCCCTCCAGAAAGTCCTATGTCAGCTGATAGAGTTAAGTGGGAACATATTCATAGAGTTTTTGAACTTTGTAATAGAAATGTTTCAGAGACAGCAAGACGTTTAAAAATGCACAGAAGAACTCTTCAAAGAATTTTATCGAAAAGATCGCCTAAATAAAATTTCTAAATTTTGATATTTTTTTTGATAATACAATCAAAATTGAAATTTTAAAAAATTCGGCAAGTAAGAATGGTAAAACTCCTAATTGAAAGATAGGCTTATCCCAACCAATCAAATTTCCTAGCCACAAAACTCCAAAAATATAAATTAATGATGTAGATATAGTAAGTTTAATAAATGTATAAATAAAATTTGAATTATATTTAAAATAACCTGCAAGAAAAGTTGCAAATATAAATCCTATTAAATATCCCATAGTTGGTCCTACAAAATAAGTAATACCAATTCCTTTTTCAGGAGAATTTGCAAACACAGGCAAACCAACTATTCCTTCTAATATATAAAGTATTACTGTAGCTACGCCAATTTTGTATCCAAAAGTAATTCCTAAAAATAAAACCATAAAAGTTTGCATAGTCATAGGCACCGGATAAAAGGGAATTTTTATTTTCGCAGAAATTGTTAATAAAATTGAACCAACAATGATAACTAATGATGTTTTTATTATTTTGTTATTAGATATTGTTTTTACAAGTTCCATTATTGATAATACAACTTAATTGAATCATAATCTAGTTTTTTGTTAATCTTAAAAAAACATCTTCAAGATCTCCATCATCAGTTGAAATATCGATTATTTTTACATTTTGATCTTTTAATTTTAATATAATTTTATCAATACTTAGTTTAATTTTTTCATAAGATACTGTGAGTTTGTTTTGATTATTTGATATTATTTTTAAGGATTCTAAATCATCGTCTACTAGTTTTACTTTTTTATCTGTTGTGAAATTAACTATTTTTGTTTGTATTCTTTCTAATAGATTTTTAGTTGTATCTAAAGCAACAAGTTCTCCACGATTTAATATTCCAATTCTATCACACATTTTTTCAGCTTCTTCAAGATAGTGAGTGGTAAGTATTACTGTTACTCCTTGATTATTTAAAGATCTAACATTTTGCCATAGAGTTTTTCTAAGATCTACATCAACTCCAGCAGTAGGCTCATCTAAAACAATAATTGGAGGCTGGTGAACCATTGCTTTAGCTACTAATAATCTTCTTTTCATTCCGCCAGATAAACTTCTAGAATAACTATTAGCTTGCTTTTCTAAATATACTAATTTTAATATTGCATCAGTTATTCTATCTTTTTTTTTTATTCCATATAATCCTGCTTGTAATTCCAAAACTTCTCTAGGACTAAAAAATGGGTCAAAACTTACTTCTTGAGGAACTATTCCAATTGACGCTTTTACTTGCCTAGGATTTTTATCTAAATTAAAACCCCAAACATTTACCTCTCCATTAGTTTTTATTACTGATCCTCCAAGTATGTTTATAATAGTACTTTTTCCAGCTCCATTAGGTCCAAGTAAGCCAAAAATTTCTCCTTGTTTCACTTCTAAGTTTAAATCTTTTAAAGCCCTTATAGATCTTGAGCCTTTTTTAGTATAAATTTTGTTTAAGTTTTTAACAGTTAAGACATTTTTTTTATTCATATATAATTATACATTTATAACATTTAGATAAATTAAGATAAAATTATTTATGAACAAAATAAAAAAAACTGATCATTTTTATCTTGTTGATGGTTCGGGATATATTTTTAGAGCATATTACGCGTTACCACCACTCTCAAGAAAAAGCGATGGATTACCAGTTGGTGCTGTAAGCGGTTTTTGTAATATGTTATTTAAATTGTTGGAAGATTCAAAGTCTAATGATAATAAAGAAAAACCCACACATTTTGCAGTAATTTTTGATTCAGCAAGGAAAAATTTTAGAAATGAAATTTATTCAGATTATAAAGGAAATAGGTCTGATGCGCCAGAAGATCTTATTCCTCAATTTGATTATATAAGAAAATCAGTTCTTGCATTTAATTTGCCGTCTATAGAATTGATAAATTATGAAGCAGATGATCTAATCGCTACATATGTTGAACAAGTTTTAAAGCATGGAGCAAAGGCAACCATTGTTTCATCAGATAAAGATTTAATGCAGTTATATAGAAAAAATGTGAGAATCTATGATCCAATGAAAAATAAATTTATTAATAAAGAGGATGTACATAATAAATTTGGAGTAGAGCCCGAGAGTGTAGTTGAAGTTCAAGCTTTAGCAGGAGATAGCACTGATAATATTCCGGGCGTACCAGGAATTGGCGTAAAGACTGCAGCAGAATTAATTAATCAGTATGGTAATTTAGAAAATCTTCTTAAAAATACCGATAAAATTAAACAAAATAAGAGGAGAGAGACACTTATAGAAAATAAAGAAAAAGCATTAATTAGTAAAAAATTAGTAACACTAAAAAAAGACGTCCCTGTTAAGAGTAAAATTGAAGAATTTGAATTAAAACAAATAGATAGAAAAAAACTTTATAATTTTTTGAGGGAAATGGAATTTAATAGACTTTTAAGTTCTGCAATTTCTACTTATGGTGAAGTAAAATTTGAAAGTAATAATATAAATGAAAAAAATGAAAAAGATTTTTCAAAAATTAATAAGAAAAAATATCAATTAATAGTTAATGAAAATGAAATAGAAAAATGGCTAAAAGATGCTGAAGATATTGGTGAATTTTCAATAGATACAGAAACAAGTTCTCTAAATCCACATCAAGCTGAACTTATAGGTATTTCAATTTCAAACAGTATTGGAAATGCATGCTATATTCCTGTTAATCATACTAATGGAAAAAATTTAGATGAAAAAAAAGTTCTTAAAATTTTAAAACCTTACCTTGAAGATAAAAGTATAAAGAAAATAGGACAAAATATAAAATTTGATTACATAATATTTTATCAAAGAGGAATAGATATAAATTCAATGGAAGATACCATGCTCATGTCATATGTGCTTGATGCTGGCAAAAATAGACATAACATGGATACTTTAGCAGAAATTCATTTAGGACATAAAACAATAAAATTCAAAGATTTGGTTGGTACAGGAAAAAAACAAATAAACTTTAGTCAAGTTGAAATTAATATAGCTAAAGATTATGCGGCTGAGGATGCCGATATAACTTATAGATTGTATAAGATATTTTTTAAGTCTTTAAAATCTGAAAATTTAATTAATATTTATGAAATTTTTGAAAAACCTTTAATTAAAATTTTAGCTTTAATGGAAATTAAAGGAATAAGATTAGATAAATCTTTTTTAAAAAAACTTTCTATAAAGTTTAGTGATAAAATAAATAAAATACAAAAAAAAATCTTTAAAATTTCAAAAAAAGAATTCAATATTGCCTCAACCAAACAGCTTGGTGAAATAATGTATAATGAACTAAAGATTTCTACACTTAAAAAGACAAAGAAAGGAAGTTTTGCTACAAGTGCTATTGTATTAGAAGATTTAGCATTCAAGGGGCATGAATTACCTAAACTTGTATTAGATTGGAGGCAGGCGAGTAAACTTAAAAATACTTACTCGGATTCCTTGCCAGAACATGTAAATGTAAAAACAAACAGGGTTCACACTTCATTTTTATTAGCAGCTACTACCACTGGAAGATTAGCTTCGAGTGATCCAAATTTACAAAATATACCTATTAAAACAGATGATGGTAAAGATATCAGAAAGGCTTTTATTTCTGAAAAAAATAAAAAACTAATTTCAGCAGATTATAATCAAATTGAAATGAGAATTTTAGCTGATTTAGCAGATGTAAAGGAATTAAAAAAAGCTTTTTTAAATAACGAAGACATTCATTCACTTACAGCAAGCCAAGTTTTTGGAGTTAGCATTAAAAAAATTGACTCTGACATGAGAAGAAAGGCTAAAGCAATTAATTTTGGAATCATATATGGCATTTCTCAATATGGACTGGCAAAACAAATCGGCGTTTCTAATAATGAGGCTGAAGATTTTTTAAATTCATATTTTTTAAGATTTCCTGAAATAAAAGATTACATGGTAAATACCATAAAGTTTTGTAGGAAAAGTGGATATGTAAATAATATTTTTGGAAGAAAGACTCACATAATTGGAATTAACGATAAAAATTTTAATGTAAGGAATTTTCAGGAGAGGGCAGCAATAAATGCGCCTATTCAAGGATCTGCTTCTGAAATAATGAGGTTAGCAATGATTAGGTTAAATGATTTAATAGAAAATAAGCAATTATTTAGTACGAATATGTTGCTCCAAATACATGATGAGTTAATTTTTGAGACAAATTTAAATGAAATTAAAGAATCATCAAAATTAATTAAAGATACTATGACTAGTGTAAAAATCAGTGAACTTCATTCTTTTTCTATTCCTTTACTTGTAGATATTAATGTAGGTAATAATTGGGGAGAGCTTCATTAATAAAGTATTAATTGCCCAAATTAGAACAATTTAGTATTTTTAATATTATTTTATGAATCATACAATTGCTTTAGTAGATGATGATAGAAATATATTAACAAGTTTAAGCATTGCTCTAGAGAAAGAAGGTTTTAATATACAAACTTATTTAGATGGAGAAAGTGCACTAATTGGGTTGGCCAGAACTCCGCCTGATCTAGCAGTGATTGATATCAAAATGCCAAGAATGGATGGAGAAGAACTTCTAAAAAAATTAAGAAAAAAAACATCTATGCCAGTGATTTTTTTAACCTCAAAAGATGAAGAGGTTGATGAATTGTTAGGATTAAAACTTGGAGCAGATGATTTTGTTAAAAAATCTGGCGGATTTTCTACAAAAGTTTTAATAGAACGCATTAGAGTTCAACTTAGAAAAAAAGATAATAATATTGAAGAAAATAAAAATATAATTTTTCATGGAAAATTAAAATTAGATCCTTCCCAACTTGAGTGTGAGTGGGATGGAAAACAATTACCAGATAAATTAACAACTACAGAATTTTTAATTGTTAAAGAACTTGCTAAAAGGCCAGGAATTATAAAAGAGAGATCTCAATTAATGGATGTTGCATACAGAGAAGATACTGATATTGAAGATAGAACTATAGATAGCCATGTAAAAAGAATTAGAAAAAAATTTAAAAAAGTAGATAATAATTTTTCTGCTATTGAAACAAGATATGGAAGCGGATATCGTTGGAATGTTAAATAATGTTAAGTCAAATCTTAAAAAAATTATCTATATTAAGAAAATTTTTAGTAATTAATGTTATTGTTTTTTTATTTATTGGAATTTTAACTTTATTATATTTTAATAGTATTCAACCTTCATTAATAAAAAAAAAGACTTACAATCATACCAAAACTTTAAATAATACAATTGAGAATCTTAATAGACTAAAAATAAAATTTAATGAGGAGGATATTAGAAATTTTTTAATTTCTACTAGATTTCTTTTTCAAAATTTAGATAGAGTACTAATTTTTGACAATAATTTTAATTTAATAGGAGATTCAGATACTTTGGATTTAGATCCTAGAGCTTTTTCTCAAAGACTTGATAAAATCCATATGGATGATCTAAATTCAAGTAAAGAAAAAAAAACAACAAAAAATGAAATAAAGAAAAATGAAAAATCATTAATTTTTTTTTCAAAATTAGAAAGTTATTCAAATTCAAGTGATTTTGGAAAACCTCATACATTTACAGAAGAATCTTTCAATCAGTTTTTATTAATTACAATTAAAAATGTTGTATTAGATAATATTAATGTTGGTTACTTAGTAGTTAGTGAAAATGCAAATGATGTAAAAGTAGCAATCAATGAAAGAAAGAACTTTATAATTAGAACTGCAATATTGGTTGCGATTGTTATTTTAATTTTTTCTTTTGTACTTAATAGATATTTTTTAAAACCTATAAAAAATCTAGTTTCTTATACAAATATTATAAAAGATAAAAGTAATGAAAAAACAAACATTGAAAATATAAAAAAAAGAAATGATGAACTGGGCATATTATCAAAATCTTTAGATGAAATGACAAGCGAATTAAACAAAAGAATTACAACTGCAGAAAATTATTCAACCGATTTGTTGCATGAGATAAGAAATCCTTTAGCATCTTTAAAAAGTGCTTCTGATATAATTTCTGAAACAGAGAGCAAAGAACAGAGAAATAAATTAATTAGTATCGTATCTCATGATGTAGAAAGAATTGAAAGATTAATTACTGATTATTCTCAAATGTTAAAAGATGAAGCTGCGATTTCATCAGAGAGAATGAAAAAAATTGATCTAAAAGATATTGCCCAATCAGTTGTAGATGATTTTAATAGCATATATGATTCAAAAAGATCAATTGGCATCAAACTAAAAACAAATGGTACTAAAGATTATAAAATTCTGGGTATTGAGAATAGGATCGAACAGATAATTGCTAATCTTTTAGAAAATTCAATTTCATTTAGTCAAAACAACCAAGAAATTACTGTAGAAATCTCTGAAAAAGATAACAGCAAACTATCATTAATAGTTATTGATGAGGGAGTCGGATTTAGCGAGAAAGATACGAAAAAAATATTTAATAGATTTTATAGCAATAGACCTGAAAAATTTGGGGAACATTCTGGTTTAGGTTTAAATATAGTCAAAAATCTAGTTGAACTTCACAATGGTGAAATTGTAGCAACAAATAATAAAAATAAAGGTGCTAAAGTTGAAATTACTTTCCCAGCGGCTTAATGAAAAGTTGATTAATACATATAAAATTGTTAAAAGCTCGACTTTACCAGAAAGGATTAATCAATATGAGTGATTATAAAGTTAAAGATATTAATTTGTCAGAATTTGGAAGAAAAGAAATTTCATTAGCAGAAACGGAAATGCCAGGATTGATGGCATTAAGAAAAGAATATAAGGGAAAACATCCTCTTAGGGGAGCTAAAATTTTAGGATGTCTTCACATGACAATTCAGACTGCTGTATTGATAGAAACACTGGTAGAATTAGGCGCAGAAGTAAGATGGTCTTCATGTAATATATTTTCAACACAAGATCATGCCGCAGCTGCAATAGCTAAAGCAGGAATTCCAGTATTTGCCTGGAAAGGCGAAACAGAAGAAGAGTATTGGTGGTGTGTTAGACAAACTGTAGAAGGTAAAAAAGATTGGAAACCTAATATGATTTTAGATGATGGTGGAGATCTAACTGCATTAATGCACAAGGATTATAAAGATATACTTAAATCAATTAAAGGACTATCAGAAGAAACAACAACTGGAGTATTAGCATTAAAAAAAATGGAATTAGAAGGCACATTGATGGTACCGGCTATTAATGTAAATGATTCAGTTACAAAATCGAAATTTGATAATCTGTATGGTTGTAGAGAAAGTTTGGTAGATGGTATTAAGAGAGCAACAGATGTTATGATGTCTGGTAAAGTAGCAATTGTTGCGGGTTTTGGAGACGTTGGAAAAGGTAGTGCAGCATCTTTAAGACAAAGTGGAGCAAGGGTAATGGTTACAGAAACGGATCCAATATGTGCCCTACAAGCAGCCATGGAAGGCTATGAAGTTGTATTAATGGATGAAATGATCCAAGAAGCTGATATTGTGGTAACTGCAACTGGTAATAAAGATATAGTTACAGCAGATCATATGAGACAAATGAAAGATAGAGCAATACTTTGTAATATCGGGCACTTTGATAATGAAATTCAAGTTGAAGCGATGAAAAATTATAAGTGGGATGAAATTAAACCGCAGGTACACGAGATAACAAAGCCGGATAATAAAAGAATTATCCTTCTTGCAGAAGGAAGATTGGTGAATTTAGGCTGTGCAACTGGGCATCCCAGTTTTGTTATGAGTGCTTCATTTACCAATCAGGTGACAGCCCAAATAGAATTGTGGAACAATTCAGATAAATATGAAAAAAAAGTATATGTATTGCCTAAACATCTTGATGAAAAGGTTGCCAGGCTACATTTAGAAAAAGTTGGCGCTAAACTTACGAAATTATCAAAAGATCAGGCTGATTACATTAGCGTAAAAACAGAAGGACCTTATAAACCAGATGCTTATCGCTACTAAAAGTAGCAGAATAGATATTTCAGAAGAAAAAAAAACAAAGTTTGTTGCACAAATTTTTTCTAAAAATATTAAAATTGGTGATTTTTTATTTTTTAAAGGAGAATTGGGAGTTGGTAAAACAACATTTATAAAATATTTAATAAATTTTTTACAAATAGAAAATAGCCAGCCAATTACAGAAATACCAAGTCCTACATTTAACATAGTAAATGAATATCAAATAAATTCATTAATCTTAAAACATTATGATCTATTCAGAATTAATAATGAAAAAGAACTCAATAGTATTGGTATTTTTGAAGATAATTCCGAACAAATTACATTAATAGAATGGCCAGAAATAATTAATAATAATAAAATAAAAAATTTAATTGGTTTAAATTTTGAATATGACGAGGATTATAATAATAGATTTCTTACTATTTCATCAAATAAAAAAATTAGTTTTTTAAATGAATTTAAATAATTTAAAAAAATTGTCTGGAGATGCATCGTTTAGATCTTTTTACAGAAAAAAAAATTTAAAAGACTCTTCTGTTTTAATTTATTGTAAAAAACAAAAGAAAAGCAATCTGCTTGTATATGATGCAATAAATAATCTTTTAATAAAAAAAAATTTACTAGCTCCTAAAATGATAAATCATAATTATCATAAAAATTATATTGAAATTGAAGATTTTGGTAATTTGACTGCTTTTCAATTAATTAAAAAAAAAAATGTAAATCAATTATCTTGTTACAAAAAAATTATTTTATTATTAAAAAAAATTCAAAAAATTGAAACAAAAAAAGTAAAAACATTTTTAAATACTCAATATAAAATTCCAAATTATTCAAAAAAAAAATTAATTGAAGAAGCAAATTTGTTTTTGCAATGGTATTTGCCTAACTTTATAAAAGGTAAAAAACAGAATTTAGAAAAAAAAAAAATATTGAAGATTTTTAAAAACTTAATAAATAAATTAATTTATAAAAAAAAAGTATTTGTTCATCGCGATTTTCATGTATCAAATATAATGATAACCAAAAAAGGTTTAGGATTAATAGATAGCCAAGATGCAGTTTTTGGAAATATAGCTTATGATCTTGCATCATTAATTGATGATGTTCGGTTTAGAACCAGCAATAAATTAAAAGGTAAAATTTTTAATGAATTTATTAAAAAAAATAAACAAGTAGAAAAGGACAAATTTAAAAATGATTTTGAAATATTATCAGTGTTACGAAACTTTAAAATTATAGGTATTTTTTCAAGACTTTCAAAGAGAGATAAAAAACATAAATACTTAAAACTAATACCACATGCCTGGAAATTATTAGAAAATAGAATTAATAATAATATTGAGTTTAAAGATTTAAAAATTATTATTGATAAAAATTTTCCAAAAAAAATTAGAAAAAATGAAAGTTAAAACAGCATTAATATTATGTGCAGGCTATGGAAAAAGATTAGCACCTATAACAAATAATATTCCAAAACCACTATTAAAAGTTAATAATATTAATTTATTAGATAATACCTTAAATTTTGTTAAATCTATTGGAATAAATAAAATAAAAATAAATACTTTTTATTTAAGTGAACAAATAAAAAATTTTATCTCAAAAAAAAATTATCCCCTAGATATTGAAATCATTAATGATGGTGAAAAAATACTAGATACTGGTGGTGGAATGTATAATTTAATTAAACACTCTAATGAAGAAGATTTTTTATCTTTAAATCCTGATACCCTATGGAATCCAAACTATATAAATACATTTTTTGATATGGAGAGTCTATATTTTAAAAATAAATTAAAAAGTTTATTAATGGTTGTAAAAAAAAATAAAAGTTTTGATACACGATTTAAAGGTGATTTTAATTTAAATGGAAATAAACTATCAAAAGATATAAAAAATGAATTTATATATACAGGTTGTCAAATTTTAAATAGAAAAATATTCCAACAAGTTGATAATAATATTTTTTCAATATCAAAGATTTGGTATAGGCTATTAGATAAAAATGAGTTATACGGACATGAAAGTATAAATGATTTTGTACATTTAACTGATATTGAAATATTTAATAAGTTGAATTAATTAAATATAATCAAATTTTTTGCTCTTTCTTCATCTAAATATTTTGCTTCCAATAATTTAGTATTTTCATCAAATTTTAAAACTAAAGGATTTCCTGTTGGAATTTCTAATTTTGAAATATCTTCATTATTTATATCAAACAAATATTTGCACAGTGATCTAATAGAATTTCCATGAGCTGAAACTATAATATTTTCGCTTATTTTTTTTTCTATTTCTTTTTTAAAATATGGAATGACTCTTTCATATGTATCTTTTAATGATTCTGTATCTGGAAGATATTCCTTAGGTATATCTTTATAAATTTCAATATTCAGGGGATGATAAGGATTATTTTTACTTAAAGGTTCTGGCGGTATATCCCATGATCTTCTAAAAGTATAAAT
>MDSY01151740.1_pt1 | contig 16575 bp, 16 predicted proteins | sample 811131 | NCBI WGS metagenome assembly MDSY01 (sample SAMN05326643, study PRJNA326480) | marine metagenome | isolation source: seawater | place: Atlantic Ocean: South West | collected 2010
CTGAGCTATCAGGCCTCTAAGTGAGATTGGATTATAGAAAAGATTTAACCCAATGTCATTAAGATTAGTAATTGAAATTAATTAAGCTCGAACCTTTCCATTGGAAGGGTCGTATAGCGATCCCTTGCCAACAATCTGAACAGTCATAGGATATATACCATCACCGTTCTCATTAAAGTATTCCAGTAATAATGATTTTCCTGGGATGGCAATATTTTTAGGTAAGTAACCCATAACCACATGTTTTTTAAGAGATGGACAGTAAGACATACCAGTACTATAAGATCTTCTTCCTTTGCTATCTATTGGCACTTCGCCTGTAGCGGGATCAATAATTGGTGAGTTGCCTAAAGGATAACGCGTCTTACCCGAAACATTTAGATCATCAATTGTCATAGTACACAGAATTGCACTTGGCTCTTCTTCACGATGAGAGAGATGGGCTGCTTTTCCATGAAAATCTGATTTTTTTACTAAACCTCTTTGAATAGCTGACTCACAAGCATTATAGTCGCTCTCTAAATCTGCACCTTGAAGTCGAAAACTTTTTTCAAGACGACGACTATTGGCATAAGTTTCAATCCCAACAGGGACAACACCAACCTCAAGAAGAGAGTCATAAAGCGCTAGACCTTCTTCACTATCGTTATTCAAATATATTTCCCAGCCACTCTCACCAACATAGGATATTCGGGCTGCCCAGACATCAATCTTTTTGCCACCAGATAAACTAAGTGTCAGATATTTTGCAGTAGCAAAGGGAAAATTTTCTATACTAACTTCGTTAGGATCAACAAAATGACCTAAAGCATCTTTTGCCTTTGGTCCCCATAATCCCAAGGTCGCTATGTCATGAGTCCTAATATTAATATCTGCTTCCAATCCCATATCATCACGATAATTACGCAATGTAACCCAGTCTCGATTACCGTCAGCTCCTCCAGTAACTATTCGATAACGATCTGAACCTAAGCGAGAGATAGTAAGGTCTGCATGAACCCCTCCATCTTCATCTAAAAAATTAGTATAAATAACTCGACCCTCAGCAGTATTATCACCAACCTTTGCTACAGAAAGATATTCCAACATACGTTCTGCATCTTTTCCTTCGATATCCATAATTGGGAAATGTGACAGATTAATCATTCCAACTGAGTCACTCATAGCAAGATGTTCTGCATTAGCAATTTCGTATGGCACATGACGTCGATCCCACTCATTTTCTCGGACCGGGATATCTTTTAAATAATTGGCAAGTTTTTCTCGATTGCTCTCATAAGCAAAGGCGCGCTCCCAACCAGCAACTTCATTATCGAAATAACCTCCAAGCTCCTTTTCTCTTAAATAAAAAGGACTAACATATATCTCTCTATGGCTAATATAAGGCTCTCTTGGGTGAACAGCAGGAGTATAGATGGTTTGAGAATTCTCAAACGATCTCGATTTAATAAATTCCTTTTCTTTTTGCACAGGGTAAAATCTATCAATATTAAATGAGTGCATGTCTACTTGAGTTTTGCCGTGCATCATTAATTCTGCACAAAGTCTTGCACATGCTGGACCATCTTTAACCCATACAGCCTCGCATAACCAAAACCCTCTAACTTCAGGACTTTCGCCGATCAATGATCCAGCATCTGGAGTTACCGATAACAATCCATTAAACGAACTTTTCTCATCCCAGCCCAATTCAGCAAGTATAGGCGTTGTCTCGAATGCTTTTTCTAGAGGTTCTGCTATTTCTTCAAGCTCCAGATACCTCATTGAGTCAGAGCCCATTGTTTTTTCAGGATTACCAATATCTTCTGGATCAACCATTCGAGGCTCTTTGTCCTCGTAAAAACCCCATTCGAGCATACCTCCATGAAGTCTTCCCGTATCTCTTACGTAAGCTGAATTACCTTGATCACGAAGCAGGGGATAAACAAGCAACTCTTCCGTTCCTTGTATTTCTGGAAGCGGTCCAAAAAATAATAAAGGATGCTCTACTGGCATCAATGGAATTGGAACGCCAGCCATATTTCCCATTAGAGGTCCCCAAATTCCAGACGCAATAATAACTTTCTTAGTTTTAATAAGCCCCTTATCTGTCTTTACTCCAGTTATACGGCCATTCTCAATTTCAAAGCCAACAGCAGGAGTATCAGTATATGTAGTCAAAGCACCTTTCTCTTTTGCATTTTCAACAGCAAAGTTCACGACATCTTGTGAGCGAGGGGTCACTAAACCAGCATCTGGATCCCACATGGCACCTCTTATAGATTCTTCATCTAATAAAGGAAATTTTTCTTTAGCCTCAGATGCTGAAATTAACCTAACATTAGTTCCAAAAGCTTTACCTGATTCAACTTTACGTTTGAGCTCTTCCCAGCGAGCATCATCGTCTTTTCGACAAATTTCTAGACCTCCTTTTTTTAGAAAGAAGCCATTTTCTTCATAAAATTTTCTACTAAAATCTGTTGCCCAACAACCTAATTTATCGTGAGTTGTATTGAAGACAAAATCAGAAGCGTGAGCGGTAGATGCTATATCTGAAGGAATTATTGTGGACTTCTCCAAGCCTACGATATTTTTTTGGCCAAGCTCTGTAAGCCAGTACGCAAGCATCGAACCAACTATGCCGCCTACACCGACAATCACCACCTCAGCATCTGTAGGAAAAATCTTTTTATTTTGCATAATTAAGCTCTTGTTTCTCTTTATTTTTTTGAATGAAAGGGACTATATTCAGATGATATGGATTGTTCAAAATTTACCCCCTTTAAATATGTAAACTACTGAAATTAAACTCTATTTTTTTTATTTTGTAAATCTAAATATCTTTAGGATTAATGAGTAGAAAAGGGGTTGAAATCTGAGTATCAGATTGTAAATTTAGAGGCTTTCAAGTCTTTAGTTTGAAGTAGAAGAATAATTTTGTAAAAAAGATAAAAGGTGAATAGAAATCTTAATCTAATGCTCTAAATCCAGAAGCCTTTTCATAATCTTCATTGTTGAAGAATTTATCCATTTGTTCTATTAACCAAAATCTATTATCTGGATTGGACATATCAAGATGCTTCTCATTAATAATAGTTGTTTGATGTGACTTCCATTCATCCCAAGCTTCTTGAGATATACTTTCAAGGATTTCTTGGCCTTTTGGCCCGGGCATTGGAGGAATAGCAAGAGCCGTCATCTCTTTTTGAAATTTTTTACAAAAGATTTTTTTACTCATAGTCTCTCTATTATAGTCTTAATGGGCTTTGGCAAACCAAACATATCGATATCTGTTTTATTTATCCATTTGTATTCTAAATTTGTATCTAGATTAAAAGTATTCTCATATTGGGAGATATCAATAGTCATATCTAAATCAAGATGCGACAGCTTATGTTTTTTATTAATGGTTTCTTTTTTTATAACTTTTTTATCAAATGGAACAGAACTATCTTTAGCTTGGATCTCATAAGGCGTCCATAAACTTTCCCAAAAAGTTTTCTCATTCTTTTTGAATAATAATACTGAATTATCAGAACAAGCCAAAACAAAGTGAATCCTCTTCATAGGCTTTATTTTTCTAGTAATTGTTTTTTTAGCTTTAACAATATCATAGGCACTAGAACATGATGAGTGCAGAGGGCAAACAACGCATTTAGCATCATGGATGTTACAAACTGTTGCACCAAGATCCATTATTCCTTGGGTATATTCAAAAATATCATCCTTGGGAGTAAGTTTTTTTGAAAGACCCCATAATTTTTTTATTGAAGAAGATGTTGAGTTATTTTCTACCATCTCATATCTAGCTATAACCCTTTTAACATTAGCATCAAGAATTGGATATGACTCTTTGTAGGCTAAAGACATAATTGCACCTGCAGTAGACTCACCAATGCCTGGTAAAGATATTATGTCTTCAAATTTTTTAGGAAAGGTGTTGTCAAAATTATTTTTAATAATTTCTTTTGCTTTGTATATATTTTTTGCTCTTCTGTAAAAACCTAATCCTGTCCACAAAGCTAAAATATTCTCTTCGGACGCCAAAGAGAGAGATTTTAGGTTAGGGTATTTTTTTATAAAAACTTTAAAAAAAGGAATTACTGTTTTAACTTGAGTTTGTTGAAGCATAATTTCAGAAATCCAAATCCGATATGGAGATATATTCTTTCTCCAAGGAAGATTCTCTCTGCCATTATTCTTGTACCAAGTTGAGATATTTGAAGAAAATATAGAATTATTAATCTGTAAGCTAGCTTTCATAAAGATTATTTTTACTCAAAACATTACCACTTTCATCAAATTGATACTGGATAGGAGCTCCTGTTGGAATTTCGAGTTTGACTATTTCTTCTGGCGAAATTAAATCTAACTCCATGATTAATGCCCTCAAAGAGTTTCCATGAGCAGCAATTAGAATATTTAAGCCATTTTTAATTCTCGGCATTATTTTTTGATTAAAGTAGGGAAGAACTCTTTCAGCAGTATTCTTAAGGCTCTCCCCCCCAGGAGGAGGGATATCAAAAGATCTTCTCCATATGTGAACTTGTTCTTCTCCCCATTTTTTTCTTGCATCATCCTTATTAAGACCTGCAAGACTTCCATAGTTCCTTTCATTTAAAGCTTGATCCTTTATTACGTCTATATGAGTTTGATTTATGCCTTCTAATATTATTTGGCCCGTTCTTTGAGCTCTAGATAAGTCTGATGTAAACATGATGTCAAAGTTAATATCCTCTGCAGCAATCTGTTCACCAGCAATTTTTGCTTCTAATAAACCCTTTTTTGTTAAATCTGGGTCTTTCCATCCAGTAAATAAGTTTTCAGCATTCCACTCACTTTGACCGTGCCGAACTAAAATAAGATTTCTTTTTTTCATTTTTATATTTTGAACCACTTTAGGCCTATTTTAATGGATAATATGATAATGGATAAATTTATTTTTTTTCTGATTGAGCATTACTACCTTTCAGTCCCACTTTTATTAGTAATTATTTTGCTGATCATCTCTAATTCTTCAAAAGGTGGTAAAAAAATATCATCACAACAACTAATAGAATTAACAAATAAAGACAATGCGGTTCTTATCGATTTAAGATCTTCCGATGATTACAGTAATGGGCGAATAACTGGCTCGATTAATATACCCTTTTCAAACATTGAAGACAGATCTCATGAGATTAAATTAAGTGATGAAAAGTCATTAGTATTAATTTGTGACGCGGGAAGTCAGTCCGCAAATGCAGGAGAGTCTCTAAAAAAACATGGGTTTGATAACTCTCTAATATTGAGTGGCGGTATTAGCCAATGGAAAATGGATAATTTACCTTTGGTCTAAATTCCTAATTCTTTCATTTTTTTTGCCAATGTATTTCTTCCAAGTCCAAGCAAAATTGCTGATTCATTTTTTTTGCCATTTGCTTGTTCCAAAGCAGCTTTAATAATAATTTTTTCTAACTTTGTATTAGCTACCGACAACAAATCCTTATCAATTGTTGAAGCAACATTTCTTATCCAAATATTGAAATTCTCTTCCCATGATGAGGAGGGAGATTCAGTAACTTCATAATCTTTTATCTCAGCAGGTAAATCATGCACTTTTACATTTTGAGTTGGAGTCATCAATGCTAACCAATAGCATATATTCTCAAGCTGTCTGACATTTCCTGGCCAATTATATTGCTCGATAACATTCATAACCTCTGGAGATAAGACCCTTAACTCTTCATCTAAAGAGTCAGAGTGATTCTTTAGAAAATATTTAGTTAAAGCATCAATATCTTCCTTTCTATCTCTCAGTGGAGGAACATCAATCTTAATAACATTTAAACGATAGTATAAGTCTTCCCTAAAAAATTTTTGTGACACAAGGCTTCCAAGATTTTGATGTGTAGCAGCAATAATTCTTACATCAACTTTTATTGGTTTATCTCCACCAACTCTATAGAACTCTTTGTTTGAAAGAACTCTTAATAGTCTTGTTTGAGAATCTAGAGGCATATCACCAATTTCGTCTAAAAATAGCGTGCCACCATTTGCTTGTTCGAATCTCCCAATTCTTCTATCTACAGCTCCGGTAAATGCTCCTTTTTCATGACCAAAAAGCTCAGACTCAACAAGTTCTTTTGGGATATCAGCCATATTAAGTGCAATAAACGGCATATCGTATCTGGGACTATTTTTATGAAGAGATTTTGCAATTAACTCTTTCCCAGTCCCGGATTCTCCTTGCACTAATACAGTTGCATTCGTTTTTGATAATTTTCCTATTGCTCTAAAGACCTCCTGCATAGATGCAGACTCGCCAATAATATCTGTTTTTGTCTTGGTTTTTAGCCCTTTAGTTTTCGGCTTTTTTTCTAGTGCTCTATTGATGATTTGTGAAGCTTCTTCAAGGTCAAATGGCTTGGGTATATATTCAAAAGCACCACCACCATATGAGTCGACAGCAGCCTGCATATCTGTAAAAGCAGTCATAATTATTACTGGTATGTCTTCATAATTATCAGTGACGTGTTTTAGTAAATCATAACCAAGCATGCCTGGCATTTGAATGTCGGTAAGAATTAGATCGGGAGTTTCAATCTTTAATTGTGATACAACACCATCACCTGTAGAAAAAGTTTTGACATCGAAACCTGCACTTGAAAGACTCTCTTCAAGAACAATTCGAATGGCGTTATCGTCATCTGCTACCCAAACTTTATGCACTTTGCATCTCTTTAGTTTTTTGTTCAATATTTATAGGTATTAGAATTGAAAAGGCTGTTTCCCCTTCTTTTGTTTTAAAAGAGATGGCGCCGCCATGAATTCTAATAATATCTTGAGAGATGGAAAGCCCAAGGCCTGAGCCAGTTTCTTTTGAAGAAACCATTGGAAAAAATACTTGATCTTGAATGTCTAAAGGTATTCCTGGACCGTTATCAATAATACTTACATCACACAATGTTCCATGTACATTTCCATTAATTGGCTGCCCAAATACAACTCTTGATTTAATGGTTATTGATGGATTATTAGTCATCAATAGAGCCTGTTGAGCATTTTTAACTATATTTAGAACTGCCTGGATGAATAAATTTTCATCGCCATATATTTCTGGAATGCTTGGATCATAATCTCTAAATATCTCAAGATTTTCATATTCATCTGCTTGAGATAATGCAAAGACTTTTTCTAAAGCTGAATGTATATTAAATAGTTCTAATTTTGGTTTTGTTGCTGGAGTAAGAATTTTGGTAACAATACTATTCAATCTTTCCGTTTCATCAATAATTATTTTTAAGAATTTCTTTGAAAAATCATCATCTAGTTTTGAAGATAAAATTTGAGCACTTCCTTTAATGCCTGATAATGGATTTTTTACCTCATGGGCGAGGGTTCTTGCTAAATTTGCTGCAATTTTTTGAGTTGAAAAATTTTTTGATGAATCGATAATTTTATTAAGATTATCTGTACATAACATTTCAATTACTAAAATCTTATCAAGCTCAGACCAAGTTACAGTAAGATCGGCCATTCTATTTTTTTCGTTAGGCTTTGAAAATTTAAAATCTCTTTTTGTTACTGAAGAACTCGAAGCCATACAGTCTTTAAATAGGCTAGTTAGTTCCAAACTTGTTTCCTCTAAGAATTGATTATTTATAGGAGTTTTTTCATTATTCTGACCAATCCATCCGTTAGATTTAGCAGAATCATTCAACCAAATAATATTAAAATTCTTATCTAAGACAACAACTTCAGAAGCTAGCTGATTCAGCAATGATATTTGTAAATTTTCTTTATTAACCATTAAGAAAATCGACTCCCTTTTCAAGGAGTCGATAATATTCTGAAATTACTTGGATAGTGTTCCTACAATATGAGATATGATTTTGTATGGATCAGCATTTGAAGCAGGTCTTCTATCTTCGAGATAACCATTCCAATTATGCTCAACTGTATAAACAGGGATACGTATACTGGCTCCTCTATCACTAACCCCATATGAGAATTGATCTATGCTTTGAGTTTCATGAAGACCAGTTAATCTCATATCATTATCAGACCCATAAGATGCTATCCCTTCTGCATGAACTTCACCAAGCTTGTCACACATTGATGTGAAAAGTTCCTCAGTTCCATTAGTTCTCATTTGTTCATTCGAGAAATTTGCATGCATGCCAGAACCATTCCAGTCACCTTCTTTTGGCTTAGGATGAATATTTACAGAAACGTCAAAATCTTCAGCAATCTTGTATAGCAAATATCGACTTACCCATAAATCATCAGCTGCTTTAATACCACTCCCAAAACATTGATATTCCCATTGACCTAAAGCAACCTCAGCATTTGTTCCTGTCAACTTAATGCCTGCATCAAGACAAGCTTGAAGATGTATGTCAGATATTTCTCTGCCGACAACATTATTAGCACCAACACCACAGTAGTAATCTCCTTGAGGTCTAGGCTCTCCCTTTTCCCAACCCAGTGGTGAGCCATCTTTATTTGTAAAGAAGAATTCTTGCTCGAAACCAAACCACCATTCGTCTGTTACGACAGCTTGAGCAGCAGCTCTAGTGTTTGAGGGGTGGGTAGAGTGATCTGCACTTTGAACTTCACACATAACTAAGTAATCAGATGCAGTGGGGTTGTCGTAAGTTTCAACTGGGACAAGTAAACAATCTGAGCTTCCACCTTCAGCTTGTTGAGTAGATGACCCATCAAAAGACCACTCCGGTGGAATGTCAGCATCTGTAGCTTTAACTTTACTTCTCATTGAAGGCTCAGGCTTGTAGCCATCTAGCCATACATATTCATATGTTTTATATTCTGCCATTTTTTCTCCTAAAAATTTAAACTAGCGTTATTTATAATGCAATTTACATGCCTAATTATTAATAGCTAAATGCACATAATATGAACTTATTATGCCTTAATTTTGTGCAATTACGTGATTTTTGCACTAAATATATGCTTTAAGCGATTTCTAGAAAATTATAAATTTTATTAAATTTAGTCTTAAATGATGCATATGAGTGATCTCCACCATACAAAATATCAATATGAGCACCAGAAAAATAGGAAGCAGTATCTTCATATTTTAAAACTTCATCACCGGATTCTAGAAGAACCATAATATTTTCAGGATGAGATAGTTTTTTATAATGCATAGATCTTATAAACTTTATATCTTCTTTAGAAATATGAAATTTATTCCCATTTGAATAGTTTTCATTATCACCAAGATACATATCAAAATCTTTAAGTGGTGGTATGGCTGGATTAATAAGAACTGATTTCGAGTTATGAATTTGTGAGAAATAAGATGCGTAGTATCCACCTAAAGAACTTCCAACGAAAAGAATATTTGTGCCAATAGATTCTATTAAAATATTTATCTGATCATAGGCATCTTCAAAACTATCTTTCAAGTCAGGAATAATGATCTTTGTTTTTTTAGAAGATTCCAAAATAAATTTTTTTAAGCTTCGTGCTTTCGAAGATTCTGAAGAGGACTTAAAACCGTGAAAGTAAAGAATAGTCTTAGTCATGTTTAATAATATTTTTAATATTATTTTTCGAAGAAATTCCAGCTATAAAAATACTTTCTAACCATTCTGTCAGAAACCTATTTTGCTGCATCTTCTCATCGTAGGATTGAATTTTAGACTCTTTTAGCAGAAGTGATATTGGTTTTTCACCTTGGTAAGACAATACCTCTGCAAGCTTTGCATCCAGACTTACATGAACTCTAATAACAAAATTATTTAAGTTACTTGTTTTCGGTGAATTCTGCTTGGCCTCTATTATAAGAGTATGCTTAGTTTTATTCAGAGTTAAGAAGGCAATATTTTGATGAGACCCATCTGGATTTATAGTTTCATAAGCGTATTCTTCTAGATTAAATTTATTTAACAACCTGCTTAGTCTTAAAAAATTACCCTCACAGATAGCAAGATGATGAGATGTTTGAGGTAATGTTTTAAGCATCTTTAAATTCTATATTCTTTTTTTATCGGTGTATATTCCGCACAAGCAGATAGATAATTTTCAATTGATTTTTTTTCTTGTTTGCAGAATTTTTCTATGGCAGATCTAAAATCTTGCTTCAGAATGTAATGATACGAATTACAAGCTCTTGGCTCAAACCCTCTCCTTATTTTATGTTCACCCTGAACACCTGGATCAAAAAATTGAATGTTATTTTCAATACAGTAATCAATTCCTTGATAGTAGCAACATTCAAAATGAAGGCTATCTATATCTTTAAGCGCTCCCCAATGCCTTCCATAAAGAGTATCTTCACTTTGAAAGCATAAAGAGCCTGCTATTTTTTTGCCTTCATGCACCGCAAAAAAAATAACTGGCTTTATAGATTCTCTGCTCTGATGAATTAGTTTAAAAAAGTTTGTATTCAAATAAGGAGCCTGCATCCTTTCCAAATAAGTATTTTTATAAAATTGATAGAAGACATCCCAATCTTCGATAGTTAAATTTTGATTATCTTTTATTTCAAAAGAAATATTAAGGTTCTTAATCTTTCTCCTCTCAGCTCTTATATTTTTCCTTTGTCTTGAGGTAAATATTTCTAAAAAATTTTCAAAATCACTAAATTTTCTATTATTCCAAACAAACCTATAACCACTCCTTTCAATAAAATCATTATCTTTAAGAAGCGAGTTTATACCAGTATCTGGAAATAGCAGATGCCAACTCTCAATGTTTTCTTGCTCCATAAATTCCTTTGTTGCTTTTATAAAAAATTCTTGGTCTATATTTGCTTTAGTTATAAATTTTCTTGTTTCACATGGGGTGAAGGGAATAGCAGTTAATAATTTAGGATAATAATTTCTTCCAGCCTGCTTAAGAGCATAAGACCACTGATGGTCAAAAATAAATTCACCATGACTATTATTTTTTAAATACAAAGGCATAAAGCCCGATAGATGATCTTGATCATATATACATAAATGATTTGGTTGCCATCCTGCTAAAGCTTCCACAGAATTACTTTTCTCAAGCGCATTTAAAAAATCAAATGAGACGAAAGGCGAGTCATTTTTATTCAGCATGCTTGTTAAATCATCTTTTGATATATCTGAGATATTTTCAAGAAACTTGATTGTTGTATCCATAATATTGAGCTAAATTAAGAAGGATTCTATAACAAAACCAGATACCGCTATCATCCCAATCCAATTATTAAATTTAAATATCTCAAGATATTTTTTTTCATCTACAAGCTTCATCTGAGATCTATTGAGAATTAATAAAATAAATATTATTAAAATAAATATTAGAGAAAAATTATTTACATAAGCAATGATTACCAATGATATGTAAAAAATATAATGAAGTGCTTTTGCAATTGTTACTGTATTTTTCCCCCATAATATTGGTGTAGAGTTAATTCCAATTTTTTTATCATCTTCAATATCTTCAAGGGCATAAAAAGTATCAAAGCTTATAATCCAAGCTATTACTCCTATGTATAGAATGAATATAGATGGAGAAAAGATATTAGATTCAAGTGAATACGAAATAAGCGTTCCTGAACCGAAAGTTATACCAAGAATGAATTGAGGAGCCATAAAAAATCTTTTTGTAAGAGGGTAAATCATAATCATCGCGGCAAAGACGAAAGCAATTTTCATAGTTACGTACGGTGTGAATGTGAGGAGACATAAAGAACATAAACTAAGAAAAATAAAGAATAACCATGCTTCTTCCAAACTTATTGCACCACTTGGGATGGGTCTATTAGCAGTTCGCTTGACTAATTTATCAAGTTTATAGTCACTTATATCATTGATAACACAACCACATGATCTCACCAACACAGACCCAATAATAACTATAAGGATATTTTTAAGGCTAATTTGAGCGCTCTGAATAAAGCCAAGTATTAACCCAATAAGAGAAGGCCACAATAAGAGATAAATCCCAATGGGCTTATCTAATCTTGCTAACTCAATGTAGCTCTTAATTTTAGATTGCATTTAAGTCAATTAGAAAAACTTCCATAACAGAAAAAGGATACCCCTTAACTATATATTTAGTTTTCCTTCCCCAGAAAAGCTCTTTTTTATAATTAAAGGATGCAAATACAATTTTATCTTTAGTAAAGATATTTTTCTCAAAAAGTATATCTCCAAGAGGCTTGTTACCAATTTCTCCGAGACCAGCAAAACCCTTTTGAATTGTTAGGACTGGTATTAGCGTTCTTGCAAAAACCATTGGGTTCTCATTACCAAATAAAATAACTTCTCTAACTCGGATCTCATCTAAATAAGAGTCTAAAAATGCTCTTTCTATTTTTTCAACAGATGAGACTTCATCTTGAACTAACTGAAGTTTAAATTCTTTTTGAGATTTTATCCTTTTTGTGATTGGGCCTTTCTCAAGCAACCATGACTTAACCTCATCATTATCAATTTGAAGCTTTATGCCTTCATATGAATTCCATGTTGATGTTTGCTGAAGCTTCATTAATTATGTGATTTAAATCTGATATTATACTCTGAAGTTTTTATTAACCTTTAATATGATTGCTAACTTATGGAATTAAAAAAGTGGGAATGTATAGTCTGCGGCCTAATATACGACGAGGCCGAAGGCTGGCCTGATGATGGCATTGAGCCAGGAACAAAATGGGAGGATGTCCCAGGTGACTGGTTATGTCCAGAATGTGGAGTAGGAAAAGAAGACTTTGATATGATAGAGATATAATGATTAAAACGCCAAAAAACTTAACCAGAAATATTTTGCTAGGCATGTTTCTTGGTTTTGCAGTAGGATCGATTCTTTATTATCTAAATATTTTTCCAGAAACCGTTACGACCTTTATCCGAGTATATATATTCAATTTAGGCAGCTCTATATTTGTTAACCTCCTTAAATTATTAATTGTTCCTCTAGTATTCTTTTCTCTTGTCTCTGGCATATCTTCCCTCACGAGCATGCAGAGTCTTGGAAATATAACTTTAAAAACCATAGTTCTATATCTTTCGACAACAACTATAGCAGTCAGTCTTTCTCTTTTAGTAGGCTCAATTTTTAAGCCTGGAGCAGGATTTGCTTCAGATATCGCTGCTCCTGAGGTGCTCCCGCAAGGACAGGGCATATATGAAACAATTCTTGACGTTTTCCCATCGAACATTATTGAAGCTATGGCTCAAAATCAGATGCTAGCTGTTGTCTTTTTTAGTATTTTATTTGGATTGGCTCTCAACAAAACAAACCATCTTACAAATAACTTCAGTGAATCTTTTGAGAAACTAAATACTGTTTTCATGCAGCTTGTTATAATGATTATTTCTTTTGCTCCAATTGGAGTATTTTGTTTAATTGGAAAGTTTGTTATTACCGATGGTCTAGATATTTTTCAAGAAGCATTTAAATATGTAATTTTATTAATATCTGTTCTTATTATTCATGCATTTGTTACCTATTCCCTTATTTTAAAGATTTTTACAAATCTTAGTCTTTTCACTTTCTTCAAAAAAATGAAAGAAGTGGCAATTTTTGCCTTTTCAACCTCCTCAAGTGCAGCAACAATCCCCGTAACACTAAAAACTGTTCAGGACGAACTTGGAGTTAGCAAGAACGTTGCTTCTTTTGTTATTCCTGTGGGTGCAACTATTAATATGGACGGTACTGCGATCATGCAGGGTATGGCAACTGTATTTATTGCGCAGATGTCTGGCATTGACCTAACCCTTTTTCAATATATTCAGGTTGTCATCCTTGCAGTTGTGACCTCAATAGGTACAGCTGCAGTTCCATCTGCTGGTACTATAACTTTAGTAATAATCCTACAGCAATTTGGGTTGCCTTTGGAGGCAATAGGCATAATTCTTGCGGTTGACAGAATTCTAGATATGTTGAGAACTTCTGTTAATGTAACTGGAGATGCAGCAGTCGCATGTATTGTTGCAGAATCTGAAGGACTATTAGATAAAAATATATTTAACAAATAAACTCTAAAAAAAGTTTTTTTTTAAATTTCTTGATAGAATGCACCTTTAAAAAAAGGGAATTCTTATATGAATATTTTACTTATACCACCACTTTTAGGCGCCTTAGGCATGATAGCTGCTTTAGTAGTTTACTCGCTCGTCATGAAATACCCTGACGGAGAGGATAAAGTTAAAAAAATTGGTGACCAAATACACAATGGCGCGTTAGCCTTCATGAAAACTGAATATAAATATTTAGCAGTTTTTATGGCTGTATTAGTAGTCTTAGTTTATTTAGGCCTTGGAATGCATTCAGCAATAGCTGTTATTGTAGGTGCAGCTTGTTCTTCATTGGCTGGATTCATCGGTATGTATGCTGCCACCAAAGCAAATGTTAGAACTGCAACAGCAGCTCAACAGGATGGGGCTGCAGCTGCCTTATCGGTATCTTTTTATGGCGGATCAGTAATGGGCTTATGTGTAGCCTCATTGGGTCTAATAGGTCTTGGATCTCTTTATTACTTTTTTAATGAAAATCATGTTCATGCATTGGAAGGCTTCGGAATGGGGGCCTCTGTTGTAGCCTTATTTTCAAGAGTTGGAGGAGGAATCTTCACAAAGAGTGCAGATGTTGGTGCTGATTTAGTCGGTAAGATTGAAGCAGGAATACCAGAAGATGATCCTAGAAATCCAGGGGTTATTGCTGATAATGTTGGAGACAATGTAGGAGATGTTGCTGGAATGGGGTCTGATATTTTTGAATCATATTGCGGATCAATGATTGCCTCTATTGCTATTGCTTATACTCTCGGATCAAAAGATATGATGATGCTTCCTTTATTACTAGCATCAACAGGGCTTGTTGCATCAATAATTGGCATCATGATTGTAAAACTTCAATCAGCTAAGGCTCCTGCAAGTGCTTTAAGATCAGGAACTTTGTTAGCTCCAGTTATCTTTGTTGGCTTTGCGTGGTTTCTAATTGATTCTCTTCCAGGAGTTTCAACTGCTGTCTGGTGGTGTGTTATTGCTGGAGCCGTAGGTGGAGTTCTTATTGGGCTAATTACAGAATATTACACAGACTCACAAAACAAACCTGTTAAAAGTATTGCTGAATCTGGTGAGACTGGAGCAGCCACAGTAATGATTTCTGGCTTGGCTGTTGGAATGGAATCTGTAGTAATTCCAATAATCATTCTTGCATCAATCATTTATGTTTCTACTGGTCTTTCAGGTGTTTATGGAGTTGGTATTGCTGCTGTTGGAATGTTATCAACAGTTGGGATTACTATGGCAATTGATGCTTATGGTCCAGTTGCTGATAACGCAGGTGGTATTGCAGAAATGTCAGGAATGGGAAAAGAAGTTAGAGATATAACTGATTCATTAGATGAATTAGGAAATACAACTGCTGCTATTGGAAAAGGTTTTGCAATTGGTGCTGCTGCTTTGGCTGCTCTGGCAATCATCTCAGCTTATTCAGCAGTAATAACTTTAAACTATCCTGAATTCTCCCTAGCACTAACAAAACCAATTGTTCTTGTTGGCATGTTTATTGGAGCCTGTATTCCTTTTCTAATAGCCTCAATAACAATGAAGGCAGTTGGCGATGCAGCCTTTGAGATGATTAATGAAATCCGAAGACAATTTAGAGAAATCGATGGTCTAATGGAAGGAACCGCAGATCCAGATTCAGAAAAATGTGTTGAAATAGCAACTCAAGCTTCATTAAAAAAAATGATGTTACCAGGAGTAATAGCAGTCGGTATGCCTGCTTTAGTCGGTTTTGGTTTGGGTGCTGAAGCTTTAGGTGGAATGCTAGCTGGTGGATTATTGGGCTGCGTATCATTAGCTCTGATGATGGCTAATGCTGGTGGAGCCTGGGACAATGCCAAAAAGTATGTTGAAAAAGGAAATCTTGGTGGTAAAGGTTCAGATACTCACTCAGCAGTAGTTGTTGGTGATACAGTCGGCGATCCATTTAAAGATACTTCAGGTCCAGCGATGAATATTTTAATTAATGTAATGGCCATCGTAAGTTTAGTTATTGCACCTCTTTTAAGTATTTAAGTAAGTCCTTTCAAAAAAATTCTAATGATCCAGAGATTCTTCTTTGGATCATTATGTTAAATTAAAGTATGCATAAAAATATCCTCATAATTGGCTATGGAGATATTGGTCGTAGATTAAAGACCAATATTAAAAATGCAAATATTTATGCAGTTGGCAGAAGTCCTGAAGAGGAAGGCGGTATTCATAAAATATTATGGGACTGGCTTTCTAATGATATCTTGAGATTAAACAATATCACTTTTGATTCAATTATTATTATTCCCAAACCAAGTGATATGACTGAAGAAGGATACACGGATGGTTTTATTAAATCTTTAAGTAATATAAAGAGATCCTTACAATCTATAAGCTTTAAAAAAATAATTGCCATTTCCTCAACAAGAGTTTACGGCTCAAATCAGCTTGGTCTTGTAGATGAAAATTCGCCTTTGGAGCCTTGTGACTTCAGGGGAAGGATAATCAAGAAATACGAATCTATATTGAATGATAAGTACTTTGGTAAGTTAACAGTATTAAGGTTTTCTGGTTTATATGATGACTCATCTCAGAGAATTGGGCACAACAGACTCCACAGAAATAATGC
>MDSY01141210.1_pt1 | contig 16574 bp, 5 predicted proteins | sample 811131 | NCBI WGS metagenome assembly MDSY01 (sample SAMN05326643, study PRJNA326480) | marine metagenome | isolation source: seawater | place: Atlantic Ocean: South West | collected 2010
TTGATTAAGAAAAGAAGAGTTCATGAAATTTATGAAATGAGCGATGGTCCATTAAGACGAACTCGCAAAAGATTAGAAAACCCCTCTTGAGGCATCCATTTGGCATAAGGATTCAATCACAGGATAAAGTAAATTAGAATAAGTATTATTTTTCTTAAATTATTATATAATGGGATATAAGAAAAAAATTAAGAATTTTTTTAATATATCCTCAAAAAAGAAAATTATAATTCCGAGGAATCTTGACCAAGCTACATGGGATAACACATCTCCATTTGTACCAAAAGTAACCTATGGTAGAGTCATAAAATGTTATGATGTTGATACTTGTACAATTGTATCAAAACCTTATGAAAATGAGCCAGTATTTAGATTTAGTCTTCGTCTTTCTGGTATAGATGGTCCAGAAATACGTTCCAAAGACCCAGGTGAAAAACAAGCAGCAAATATGGCCAAAATGTTGTTAACTGATAAAATTTTAGATAAATATGTACTTTTAACAAATGTTAGTTCTGACAAATATGGACGCTTATTATGTAAAATATGGTTAGATGGTGTATGTATTAATGATTGGCTTTTAGAAAAAAAAGTTGTTGTTCCATATGATGGGGGTACAAAAAAATGCCCCGACGATTGGTTAGCATATATTGTCAAATTTTGTCCCGATTTTATTGAAGGCTAATTAATATTCTGAATAATTGATTAGCTTTATAAAACCAATTTGTTCAGAAAAGTTTGTTAAGAACCATATACGGCAACTTCGAAAGTTAAAGGAGTGTTGTATATAAAATTATATGCGATTTCATAATAGCCATTTTATGAATGGAGGTTCAAAAGATGATACCTTATATAAAGAATTAGAATTAGATAGAGATGCTTCAAGTTCGGATATTAAAAAATCTTGGAAAAAATTAGCATTAAAACACCATCCAGATAAGGGTGGTGATTCTGAAAAGTTTACAAAATTACAAACAGCATATGAAATATTATCAGATCCGGAAAAGAAACAGAAATATGACCAGTATGGGATGGACGGTGTTTCTGATACATCTATGAATCAAACAAATCATTCTGATATATTTGACATGTTTTTTGGTGGAAGACGTCATCATCAAAGTCAAAGACGTCGTAAGGCAAAAGACAAGGTATTTCATTTGAAGGTCACTTTAGGTGATTTATATAATGGTAAGAAAAAGAAGGTTGCTATTACTCGAAAAAAAATAGTAGGAGAACCAAAAGCATGTGATGCTTGTCGTGGAACTGGGCGTATAAAACAAAGAGTGGTTTTTGGTCCGGGGATGATACAAGAAATTCATCAAGGTTGTCAATATTGTTCTGGACTTGGTAAAAGCTACAAATTTGAAAATGAGAAAAAAGAGGTAACAGTAGAAATAGAACCAGGTATGTCTAATGATACCAAAATACGATTTCAATCTTATGGAGATGATATACCTAATGTTGAAAATGGTGATATTGTGTTTTGTTTTGATGTACAGAAACATGATAATTTTGCAAGAAAGGGTGATAATCTTTTTGTTAAATTAACAATCGCATTATCAGAAGCTTTAACCGGATGTTGTTTTGATATAAAACATCTTGATAATAGACTTATTAGTATAAAATCACCGGAAAATAGTATAATTGGTTTACCTAAAAATGGGGGAATACCATTACGTTGTATTAGCAATGAAGGTATGCCAATAATAGGTCAAAATGGAAAAAAGGGTAAACTTATTGTAGCTTTTATTATTGAATTTCCTGTTTCAATAAACCCTACAAAACAGGAAGATTTGAAAAATATTTTACCAAAAGCAATACACAAATCTAAGCCTAATGATAATGAGCCACTTTACTTAGAGGAAGTTGACTCAAAATTATTTAATGAATTAAATAAAACTGAAAGCAGAGGAAATTATGATGATTCTTCAGACGGAATCGGTTGTGCACAAATGTAACTGATGATTCAGTACCAACTACAAATAATATTCCTTTTCTCCAGAATTATTTAATAAATATTTCTTATAATTTTTAATAATTTCTTGTGGTGATTTGTTCTTAACTCTCTTATATAACGCCTCGTATGTATCACTTGATTGTGCTGATGTAATAATAGCTTTTATTTCATTGTTATTTAGTAATTCTATATATTTTTTATGAGCTGCATTTTTTGTTTTGGGCATATTATAATTTTCTATTTTATCGTTATTATATACTATAATAACTTTTTTTCCAGAAGCTAATTCTCTCCAAAATTTTTCTAATTTTGGATTTTTTCCCCAACCAAATAATTGTTTTGTTTTTTTCTTGTAAGTTCTTTTCTTGTAAGTTCTTTTCTTGTAAGTTCTTTTCTTAGGTTTGCCCCCAGAAATTCCCATATCTGCAATCCGCCGCTCCGTTTCCGCAGTCCGCCGCTCCGCGTCTGCAATCCGCCGCTCCGCTTCCGCAGTCCGCATATTTGCCTCCGCAATCCGCATTTCCGCGGCATCGCGCCTATTCCGCTCCGCGTCGATCTGGGCGTTTAATTCTGCGATTCGGACGGCGAGGCCCGCCTCTGTGTTTGTCTGGGCGCCGCGGCGGCGGTCCCGCTCCCGACGCTCCGCGACGATCTGGGCTGCGATGGCTTCAGCCTCGGGAGGCGAGATCTCCAGCTGTGTCGCGATGCCGCGGCGGTCCCGCTCCCGACGCTCCGCGACGACCTGGGCTGCGATGGCGTTAGCCTCCGCGGCGGTTAGGGTCTGTTCTCGTGGCGCCTCCATCTGGGTCCGCTCCCTTTCCAGCGTTGCCAGCCCTACAGGTTCTAAATCGTCGTCGGTCTGGGCGCCGCGATCTGCGTTATTTACTTGTCCTCGAGTATGTGTATCTCTTTTTTGTAGTATCATTATAAAAATGTGTATTTTGGCCTGAAGACGTTTGTATTTTCGTTGTGCTCTTCGGCGTTGAGCATAAATATTTTGTTCTTCTGTAAATAAAAAACGAAGTGGACGACCAAACAATTCTGTAAGATATCCACCTTCAAGTCGTTTATATTCATCCCAATTAAGAATCATTAGATCATACAAATCACACAAATGAGCAACATCGTTACTATTATTTAATCGGGGTGTTCTAAACCAGTTAGGATTGTCTTCGATTTCTTGCAACAAACTCCTCGCATTATCTGTTCGATTAGATTGTTCATTTGGTTCTTCATAATTATTTTGGTTTGGAAATGGAACATTGAAATCTTCAATAAATTCTAGTAAATGGTCAAGCATCCAATGCCATACTTCTTGAAATTGATTTTCCATTTGTGTGAATTCTCTATGCGCTTCTCTTATTCGTGCGCGACCTATGTCTGTTCCGTCTTCCATTGAGTATTCTCTATGTGATAGTATTAAATCATCCAATGCTTGTGTCATATTAAATTCGGGTTCGAAATTATTTGTGCAAATATTTGGATCTCTACATGATGGGCAACCTTTTTGGTTTGTATAACCACTACTGGTAGTACACCATTCTTTAATACATTCATGGTGAAATTTTTGACCACATTCGTGGCACATTATAGTTTCTTCTGTTTCATTTAAATCTTCATGACAAATAGGACAAATATTATCATCGGCACCTCCTACATATTTTTTTCCTTGGTCAAAAAACTCCAAGCTCATATTATATAAAATTTTTAAATTAACGAATTGTATACTTTTTGAAAAAAAGAAAAAAGAAAAATGAAAAATTATAAAAATGATTACATTGCAACAAAAAGAAAGCAATAAAAGTTTACAAAAAATTTGTTTTCTGGTAAAATTTGATTATGACTGATTCTAAATCATTGATTGAATTCTTAACAGAAAATAGGATAAATTGGTTTCCAATTAATTTAGAACTAAAGACTAATAAGAAAAATGTTATTAAAAAAAAGTTAAAACCTTATAATGAAAATGGAGAAATGCCGAGTTATAATGATATGTGTAACATAGAAGTTGTAGAAAAACGTCAAAAATTAGTAGATAATTATGAATATATTTGGGTAGATACACGTTTTACAAATCAAATAGATGTAGATGGTGAAATAGATCCGAATATTGATACACCATATACTTTGAGTGTTTCAAAGGAAAAAAGGCATTATTTTGTAAAAGGGTTTTATGGATTAATGCGAAAGCGAATCGATACTAAATGGGACAAAGTCGAATTGTTATGTGGGCAAGGTTCTTATGCAAGAAAGGATGGATTAGTTTATAATTTTGAAAAAAATATCAAAGATTATTGTGGAACTGTGGATGAAGTTTTAGTAAAAGATGGAAAACCTGCAACTAATTCTCGTCCAAGTTTAAATGATACTATTTGTTCAAGTTTAAATGAAATATTTATTACTCTTGGAAAATGGAGATCAAACTGCTATTCTTCTGCAAAGTCTATAATATTGATTCCAAATGATGATAAAACATGTCTTGTAACTCAAGATAAAAAGCATTCGTGTGTAAAATGTTTTGTAGTTTTGAGTAAAACAAGTTGTTATGTTAGATGTCACAAGTGTGGAGATCGTAAAATTGATGTGAAGAAGAATAACTCCTCTTGGAAGCTAATTAGAAATTATTTTGATATGGGTACAGAAGACAATGTAACTTATGATGTAATTCAGGACTATCTTGATGACCATTGTATAGGACATGGGTTGATGAAGAAGGATGGATATATTATGGAGCCATGTAAGATAGGTGAAATTGATTCAAGTGTTGGAATTGAATTTGTAAAGAAGGCAAGATATGGGGATTTCTTGGATAAGTTGTTTAGAGAAGCTGACGCACCATATAAGAAGGCTTATAAAAAGCCAACCGCAAAGAAAAACTTAATTGAATATTTGTCAAATATTCATACAGATATTCTAATTTTAAAAAGAGACCCAAACATAATCTGTTTCAACAATGGATTTCTTAAATTGAAGGAATGGAAATTTCATCGTTTTGATAAATGGGAAGAAGGTCTTGTTGCAAAAAAATATATTCCATTTGAGTTTGAAATAGACTGGCTCGATATGGAATGGACTGATCCAGAATTGAATTGTGAGGTTTTCGATAAAATTATTAATGACCAGCCTCAAATTTCTGGTTGTGATGATGTAAAGTTAGCATTTTATGGTCTTCTGGGTTCTTTACACTATCCTGTTGGAGGAGATCCATTAAAGGTTGCGCCTTATCTGGTTGGTACATCTGGTACTGGTAAATCAACAATTGTAAATATCATAATGAATACATTTTCATCGGAATGTATTGGTGCAATTAATTACAAAGAAGGTACTTTTGGAAAAAGTGCATTTCTGGATCATGAAGTAATTATGGATTCAGATGCACCAGCAAATATGATTGTGTCATTTGGAAAGACTGATTTTCAGAAGGCTGTTAGTGGTGAGACAATTGCAATCCCAATAAAAAATCAAAAACAAGAGGAACAACATAAAGTAACACAAAGAATGTTCTTTTGTTCTCAATATATGCAAGATGTACAGGATACCGGTGAAGTTATTCGTCGAATTGCTTACTTTGGATTTGAACCAGTAGAAAATACTCGTTCAGATTTAGAAGAATATTGTATAAATAATGAATTACATAAAATTTTGATGAAAATATTACTTGCCAGACGAGCCCTTATTAAAAAATATAAAAAGACACCTTTTCATGAGTGGAATATTTCTTATTTTGATTCGCGAAGAGATGATATTTTGATGGAAAACAATTATATCTATAGATTTATTTCTGAAAACAAGAATTTCAGAATCAGGAAGAAGAGGCGATATCCTTTCCAAGATTTTGTACAACTATTTTATGATTATTATAAGGGTCAACCAAAAAGACCAAAAAAGCCAAAAACAACCGATGTAATGTTTACAAAGATGGGCTTGGCCGTGGTAAAAGATATTGAATGTAAAGATTGTGGTAGGCCATTTTCCCTACATTGTAAATGCTGTGAAGGTTATTCGCCGAATAATAAAACAATGACTTATTATATAAGGGGGCTTGATTATGAGGATTTTAGTGATAAACCGACTATTTGTGATATAAACGATGATAGTGCCGATCTTATTTGAAATCTTGCATTTTCAGCCTCTTCAAGGACAGGGGCATCTTCATGAATCGTCTCCATCATTTCAATAAAATCGTATACTATATTTTTTTTCGTTTCGAGAATTTAAAAAACACGCAATTTTAAAAACCGTTTAACTAGGTTATATGACTGTAAATCATTTATATCCGGTTGTGATTCCACTATCGGATATAAATTTTTCAAAGATAGATGTGGGGGTCGATTCTGCGACTCTTGTAGCTAGTGATTTTGCAATTATGAATTATGGTTCTATAACTGATTTTTCAATTACTGTTGATCGTACAAGTCAATCTGTTATAAAAAGTGTTAATGAGTCAAATATTGTTCCCAATGGTCAAGGTGGTTCTTTTTATACATCTGATACTGGAGGGAATTTACCGAATTTTGTAACATTAAATACAAATTATACTAATTCGACATTTCATCCGAATTTTACAAATAATAGTGAAGATGATCCAAAACAATTATTACGGGGTGCCGTTTTTTGTCTGATAGTTAAGCAAATATTTAGTCAAACAGATGTCGCGACTATTGATTTTACTTTACCGGAGAATCGGTATAATAATATATTTTTTCTTGGTGATTCAACCACCGGGGTATTATCAGATATAGTATCTAAAACCTATAACGATTTGGATAAAACTATTACACAATCTGTTTCACCTGGAGAATTTCATTATTGGAATGTTCGTACTATACATTCTGGTGGTTTCGAAACAGAAGATATTTCTATGAATAATGGTGATAAACTATATATTTATTATACAATATCCTTAAATTTCGAAAGTAATGGTGACAATACGTTTCAGGATACAACACTAAACAGTAGTTTCGCATTAAGTTGGAATTTATATAAAACTGGAGATGAGGGTGATATTGATAGTGTTTTAGGACCTTTGGAGGGTATGACTGTAAAAGCATATCCAGTATCAGGTGGTGATGTTAGCGATTCACCATATGATCCATACCTTATATCTAATACACGAGGCAAAATTAGTGTTCATCCTGCATGGGGTTTACAAGCTGGTGATCAATTTGTAGCAAAATCCGAAAATGAAGGTGGAGCAAAAGATACTACATTACAAGGTGATGATTTTGATTCGGCGCCTTCAATGTCTTTATCAGCATTTTTTACATATAATGGTCCTGGAGAAACTCTTTATATGACTCCCTTAACATCTGTTATATACTCGATGCTTGAAGATTCCAGTGGTGGATTTTCAACTGATAAATTAAATACTGCCAAACAGCAAGTATCTACTGCTTTTGGTTTGTCAGAAGATGATATTTACAAAAATCATAATGATACTGGAAATGATAATTTGTTAAATTTTACAATGCAGTTTACAGCCGCAGTAACTGCAATTAATGATGCTACAACTGAAGACGGTCATAATGTATCCACAACAGTTGATAAAAATGTTTTCAAAGGATTTACGGATATGATAAAAACTAATGCAGAATCTGGTGGTGGTGCGCTTGATTTAGCTGATGATAGCAATATTGGTGATATAATTGAAAAAGCTGCCGTTAGAAAATATGGAGCAAATGTTGATAAAACTAAATATAATACTGCTGCTAAGCGAGCGGGTACAAGAATGTTTGTAAATAGAAATAAAAATTTAAATACAGCTGGACTGTCAATAAAAGAAAAAAGGCTAAAGCGCATTCGTATGAAAAAACTTCAAGCAAAAATTCTAAGACACGGTAATCGTTTAAAAGATGTAACAGAGACACAGATTGACGCTACAGATACTGACATGGCAGACCCAGTAATGACTGCGGTTGAGGATGAACCTGAACCCGAACCTGAACCAGAGCCACAACCAGAGCCTGAACCAGAAACAGTCTCAACAATAAGAGGTTCATCAATAGGATTAACATTTGTACCACTATCAGCATTTGAAGATAAAATAGAAATAACTTCCACATCGACAGTATTTACAAGTGGTACAAAGCAAGATGCATATGGCACATATAATAAAGACCATGTAAAAGATATAAACAACCTTAATAATCATTGGGTTGCAAATACAAATCAAGGTGTACCAGGTTCTATCTTTATTGGATTAAGATTTTTAGAAGAAACTTCTGTTTTTGGTGTAAAAATCACATATAATGTATTTAATAGAGCTTCGGGATTATATAAAATATATGCAACTGATGTTGCAAATCCAGATGAAAATACTATAGGAAGTGCATGGACGTTTGCTGGTTCCTATATAATGAAAGGAGGGGGTAGTTATGCTAGATTATATAGTACTGCTATCAGGTGTTTTACTTTTGGAGATAATGATGGTTATAATCTAACCGGAATAAAAATAGTAATTGATAAACCACCACTGGTTTTTAATGCGCCTGGTATTTCTGGAATTACTGTATTTAGTACACAAATAATTCAACCCGAACCTGAACCTGAACCTGAACCTGAGGCTGAAAGTATTCAAAATTTGATTCAAGGTAGACCAGGTGTTTGGTGGGAATCTAACACTGTTCAAATGACTATTCCTTATACTTTTAATGATGTTCCACATAATAATAATGATAAATTAGGGCTTAGAGAGGGTAATTATAATTTAATTGGGGTAACAAGTGCTCGTCCAATTGGTTTTATGATTAAGGATAGAACCAAGTTTAGGGTAACCGCTGGTACAAGAATTGGCACAAGATGGATACATGGTGAATATGTTGACTATTATATTGGTAATATTTCTTTTTTAGTACTTGGAGATTTTGGAGCTATGAGTTATCTTGATTTTTACTACGGCTGGTCCGGAGGTGGATACAATAGACTATTATATACGGTCGGTGCTCCAATATATGAGCCTGAACCAGAACCTGAACCTGAACCTGAACCAGCTCCAGAGCCTGAATCTCAACCTGAGCCAGAACCTCCGGAGCCTGAACCTGAGCCAGAACCACAACCAGAACCAGCTCCAGAGCCACAACCGGAACCCGAACCCGAACCTGAAAGCGGTACTACTGAAATTCTTCCAGTAGCATATGCATATGTTACTTCTCTTAATTATAATGCAACAAATGCGAATGAACGTCAAGGAGTTAACTTATCGTGGAGTGCATGGGACGACTCTACAAGCAGACATATTTTTACATTTGATACTCCGATGGGAGACAATAATTATAATGTAGTCACTGATAGAAATTACGAAAGTACCAACGCTATACATATTTTTGGAAAATCTAATACTCAATTTACTGCACAATGGGAAAATGGTAATCCTGAAGTTTGGTCTGGCATTTTTATTGTTTACGCATCAACACCTACAAAAAGGATAAACGACGTCGACAAAGATTCTACTGCAATTCTACCAATAGCATATGCACACCTTAATTCTACTAATTATGATGCAGTAAATGCCAATGAACGCAAGGGAGTTAACATATCATGGGGTCCATGGAATGACGGAGACAGTAAACATGTCTTTACTTTTGATACAAATATGGAAGACACTAATTATAGTGTAGTTACTGATAGAAATTACGAAAGTACTAATGCTCTACATATTTATGGTAAAACTGTTAGTCAATTTACTGCATATTGGGAAAATGGTAATCCTGAAGTTTGGGCTGGCACTTTTATAGTCTATCCGTCAATACCTACAAAAACTATTGGCGGTGACTCATTTTCTATTGAAATTCTTCCAGTAGCATATGCATATGTTAATTCTATTAATTATAATGCAACCAATGCCTATGAACGTCAAGGAGTTAACGTATCGTGGAGTGCATGGAACGACTCTACAAGTAGACATGTATTTACATTTGATACTCCAATGGAAGACAATAATTATAATGTAGTTACAGATAGAAATTACGAAAGTACTAACGCTATACATATTTTTGGAAAAACTACTACCCAATTTACTGCAGAATGGGAGAATGGTAATCCTGAAGTTTGGGCAGGTACTTTTATTGTTTACGCATCAACACCTACAAAAGGTATTGGCTCAAATAGACCACCAGAACCAGAACCAGAACCAGAGCCAGAGCCTGAATCTCAACCTGAACCAGAACCAGAGCCAGCTCCAGAGCCAGAATCTCAACCTGAGCCAGAACCAGAGCCAGCTCCAGAAATTGAACCAGAAAGTCCATGGGGACCAGCTTATGAATATATAAATAACATAGTTGCTCATTTTGATGGTTCAGTAATTGGAAATAACTTAGTAGATGTTGTTGGAAATTATAATGCAACAATAAATTCTGGCAGTCCAACAACCGGAATTACTAATAAATATGGAAAATATGTGAATCTTTCTAATAATCATTACGTAATCAGTAATCACATCAGTTCTAGTATATCTAATGCAGTAACAATAAGTGCCGCAATAAGAACAACAGATTTTAATACGCAATGGCAAGCTGTATTATGTTCATCCGGAAGAAAAGTCGAATTTTCTATTCATAATGGTGGTTTATGGGTTTATTCGGGATCTGATATTTTAACGTTAGATTCATCGCAATGGCCAATAACACCACCCGCTAATAATGAATGGTTTATATATAGTTTAATTTTTGATGGTACTAATTGTCGTATATTTATAAATGAAACAGAAATTCATAGTCAGGCACATACAACAATATGGCCCGATGCTACTGAAACTTGGATTGGTTCTTATCCTCACTATCCATCTGGAAAATTCCAAGGAGATTTAGCGAGTTTAATCATTTTTGATACTGTTATACCAGTAGATATTTTGGGAGATTTACATGGTAGAAGAGCTTTTATTAGCCCACCAGAGCCAGAACCAGAGCCAGAACCTGCACCAGAATACGAATCACATCCTGAACCAGAACCTGAGCCTGAGCCAGAGATTGCATTTTATGAAATTCTCCATGATTTCAGTACTGATTATGCATCAACAACAGGAGTATCTCTTAGAACTAAAGCTGATTTAGAAAATGCAGGATGGACGATTTATTCGAATGCTCTTGTTCTTAATGGAGTCGGACAAGCAACTGCAAATGAATGGCAAGAACTATCAGATGATTTTGGAGCATTTATATGGTGGGGTGGCGACGAAGGTTATATAGCTGTAAATTTATCAACAGGTCCTTACCATGATACTGGTGTTGTTAGAATTAAAATTAAACCAAACAATACAACCGACGCTAAGGCTGGCAATGTTGGTAGTTTATATATATACATAAATGCAACAATTGTAATATCTTGGCCAGAAACTTTAACGTCTACTATTGGAAGAACAATGGATACTTTTGAATTTCCCTTCAATGATGGCGATGAATTGAGATTTATGGAAGATAAAACAGCGGGTGGTTTTGCGATTTACTCAATTGAAAGAAAAACGCTTGAACCAGAACCACAACCCGAACCAGAAAATCCACCAGAACCAGAATTGGAACCCGAACCAGAAATTCCACCAGAACCCGAACCTGAACCCGAACCTGAACCAAGTAATGGCGGAGTAAAAATGAATATGACTGTTAGAACCTGGCCTCCACATGATCTATGGATAACTGCTGACAATGTGTATGGTACAGCTTCGCAATACCATGTTCAGAATAATATGGTTTCGCTCGGCAACGATCCTTATGGTCCAACTCATACCGATTTACCTGGCAATCCAATGGGAATCTATTATTCGCAGGGTGGTATGACAACTGTTACTGGACAAGAATATGGTAATGGTCTTTATGAATATAGAGCAGATAGAGGTTCCGGCACTGTGAAGCCACCTTGGGGTAAAGCTTTCTCGAAATGGATATATAGATCTGGTTCTGGTCATACTAGCTACGCCTATAGTACGAATTTTAACAGAAATACCGATAAAAGCGGAAATTATGATAATGACCCGGCCGACAACACATTTGGTGGTATTGGTTATGCTAAAGATAATTATGTTGGTACTTGGGGATGGATAACTTTGCCTACAAAAATTTATTTAACAGGTTTTAAATTACATGGGCAGTGGATGTCGCCATCACATGCTCATGATTTTAGAATTTATGGAAGAAATTGTACTGATAATTCCAGTCAAGCAACCAGAGTTTATACTACAGAAGCTGCAACAGATTGGGTAGTAGTATATGAACATAAATCGGACATAGATGGAGAAGCTAATTATTTTAAAAATACTGATACAACAGGTCATGCTACAATAAAGACAACAGTTGTTGACAATAATAGCGACCCATTAGATGAGTTTGATGATCGAGGAATAAAATATACTGTTGCTGATGTATGTTTTGGAACTGACAAAACAAAAATGAGAAAGCCGTGTAGAAATATGGATCCAAATTTGTTATTTGATACTTATCTTATTGTTGTTAATAAGACTGTTCCTGGAAGTTCATCTTTGACGATTCAAGAATGGATTTTATATGGTCAAGAAATGGAATCAACTGAGGGACATTACAATTTTGGTTTAACGTGTGTTGATATTGATAATCCATATATATTAGTTACTGCTGAATCTGGTAATTATATTTTTACGAATACACTGAATCATACTGTATTTGATTCATTAATTCATATAGGCATTGGTACATGGTATTTATTAGATGTGCCTTCGGATCATCCAATTGGTATAGTACAAACTGGAAGTAATATTGAATATGTTGGAGTAAATGCTTATTATTCCAATAGTGGTTCTGAAACTGGAGGTTCTGCAATATCAGGAGTTAATTATTATTCAGGAAGAGTAATAATACGTGTTAAAGGCAATTTTGGAACAGCAAGTTTCCATTGTGCAAATCATGGTTATATGGGAGCACAAAATAAATTGAAATTTAGTGATAATCCAAGATGTACTGATGACAATCCTTCAAATCCATTTGAAGTAGTAAATATTGGTGATAATTTTCAGTTTCCACCAAGATCATCGATTACTAATCATAACAATCTTACAACTTATGGAAAAATATTCCAAGACCCAGGTACTTATCCAGAGCATAGAGACGGGCGATATGCTAAAACATACAATGTATATGGTTCTAATTATGCTGATGGTGAATATTGGATAAATGGTTATTATACTGGCAGTTGGAGTTGGCCAAGAAAGGCATTTGATGATGTATATCAACGGGATTATGGTAATCTCGGCATTTCTAATTTTTATTCAGGCAGTATATACAACTCCGATGGTACTCTTAACGAAACTAATTATGGGGCCGGAGGAGCCTACAGAGTTCAAAATATGCTGGTACCCGGAGTTTATGGAGCTGGTTTAAGAATTCAAATACCGCATATGATTTATCCAACTGCTGTTTATATCATGTATGGATTGTTTAATAGTCATAATGATGCTATAAGAAAGGCTTCTATATATGCCTCAAATGATGGATGGAATAGTCAGGTATTACTAAAGTATCAAGATGGTGGATTTACTGATGAAAATTGGGTAAATTCTTCAACTCCTCCTTATACTGGAGGATCTAAAACAATTATGCCTGATGGCGCTGTTTATCTTAATGCAATCAGAATTCCTATTTATGATCAAACATCATCAGCAACCAAAATGAAAATGTTTAATGAATTTGCTCTTGTTGTACATGAAAGTACAACTGCACATATACGTATTGATGAGTTTAAAATTATGGGTCAAAAGGCTGGAAATCCAACAACAATATGTTTCCTTGATAGTCTTCAAAAATGGCCATCAATATCTATTTATGATCATGCAGGTGGTACCCATCGTTTCCAAGATACAAAGGTTCATATTACTAATAATCCATTATTCGAGGGAGGTGGTGCAATAACAGTTAATACACAATATACACATGGGTCAGTACCTATAGGAGGAGCATTTGATCATACCGGGTTAACGGGACGTGGTCTTCTTGCCTATAGTGGAAAAGCATATACAGCGTCTGACGGAAATGGTAATTTTGTATGGACAGATCCTTTGAACGAAATGATATCTGGCCATCCATGCCCTAATTATCTTGATGAATATCCAGGTGGATATATATCAATCAAACTTCCAAAGAGAATATATCCCGAAAAAATAGTATTGGTTGCACCAACTGGTGGTTCAGACAGTTGCCCAATATCTTTCAGATTATATGCTTCTAATGATTTATTTGTAAATTCTAAGGTTTTGTTACACGAAGAAATTGACAATACAACCTGGAAGACTAGTAATACAATAATTTGGCCAGAAGACGGTAGTTCGCGGAATGGTATGATAATAGATATTAATACTGCAAAAGATAGATACGCTGATACTTATCAATATGGTACACCTCCAACGGTTAATTATAACGAGACATATGATCTTTTTGTACTCATAGTACAAAAAGTATCACACTCCGGTAGTTTTTGTATGGCAGAATTTGGTTTATATGGTCAACCGGTTTGTCAAGTACCAGGTACTATAACATGCCCAACGTGTTGGACACCACCTCCACCACCACCGGCTTATTGGGATGGTGCAATTTGGGCATTTAACGGAGACACAGGAGTTGACAATAATAAACTTGTTGATAAAGTTGTATACAATCCTGGATTATGGTTTGACGATATTCCAATTTCAAGTGGAACTGCTATTACAGGAACTGACCCTGTTCACGGTGATTATGTAACTCTGGGTTCAAATGGTGGAACAACACCAGACAATTGGTATGAATTACACAGTCCTGGCTTTAAAACAGTTGCAGATAATTTCACAGGCGGAACAATAGCCTTCCTTTGGAGGGCTCATGCAAATAATGCAGATACTGAAGCACATATTCTTCAACCACATCATCAAAATTCTGGCGGATGGGGCATTGGCCCAATTTCTACTGATAGAATAAAATGGAGGGCTGGTCATCAATTTACATATACATATGAAGCCGGCGATGTAGATGCTAATGGATGGGTATATATTACAATTGTATATGCTGAAAACAATTCTACCTCTCATCAAACTACTGGAGGTGGTACAATGTACATAAATAATAAATTATTACTACAAGCAGACAGAGGTGGTGCTGATATTAACAACTCAAGCTACTTGATTGGTAAATATAATTTCGCCGGACATGGATATAATGGAAATCAACCATCTGGTGATTTAGCATCTTTAGTAATTATGAATAAACCACTAAGTGATATTAACCTATATAAACACATTCATGAATACAATAAAGGTACTTATGGAAATTATTTAGATTCTAGTACATTCACCCCCCCGTCACCGAAGTATAGTTCACAAACTGCATATGAAGACAGACCTGCGGCGACAGAACATGTTATTCATTATTACGACGGTACAATTAAAAATGGTACTGAATTGGTAGACCATATAGGTCGTAGAAATGCTGTTGTTGTTGGAACACAAGAATCTGGAACAACTGATTATTTCACCCAAACACATCCTACAATTAAATGTCAAAATAGTTTCTATAAGATAGCTCATAGGGTTGGAGAACCCATTTTAACAAATAAGGTTACAATAAGTTTCTATTATAAAACTAGTGCATCTGGGCCACCACATGGTTGTACAGTAGTAGGGCCACTAAATGGTAATCGCATAGGTCAAAGCACTGGCGCTAAAAGTATTCATGTATATGGTGGTTCAACACATGGTGCATCATCATATAATACAAGTCGACGCGATGATGGTAGCTTAAAAGTTGATGAGTGGACTTTGATTACATTAATAATCAATAATGGCAGAGAAGATTTGTATTATAGTAATAAATATTACGGTAACTGTCATATATATGGCCAGGATGGACGTAGTGTAAAATTAGATAGTAATACATATACTCCTTGGAATATAGGTGGTGAAGAAGGTCAGGCCACGCATACGGGTTCAAACTTTTTCTGTAATGGTGATATTACATCGGTTATTATTTTTGATGAAGCGTTAACAATAGAAGAGGTTATGGATGTTCAAGATTTCGCAGTTAATGTACAACCTGGGTATTATCTACAAGATCCACCGCCACCAGAACCTGAACCAGAACCAGAACCAGAACCAGAACCAGAACCAATGCCTATATTAAATGTGACTTTGAATTCAAATATTCGTGAATATCCGTCCGTCGATTTATGGCCAATAATGAAAGATGGATACGGAGCAGGTTCACAATTCGCTCCACAAGCAGATTCGAATAATGGAGGAAATGACCCATACGGACCAGTATTTACTGATTTACATTCATTAGGTCAAAATGGCGTCAATTGGGGCATATATTATTCTCACGGTGGAAGTGCCGACGTTTCAGGTGCAGTTTACGGAAATGGTATTTATGAATTTAGGGCTGATAGAGCCAACGGTAATTCCACTTTGGGCAAAGCGTTCTGGAGACATATCTATTGGAGCGGCAGTAGTGCTTCGGGTTTCGGCTATAGATGTAGTCACAATAGATTTAGTGCTGGAGGAAGGTATGATGATAATCCAAATGATTCTACATTTCCGACTCTGGGATATACTAAAGATGGCTATTTAGGAAACTGGCTGTGGATCATGTTGCCTAAAAAAATATATTTGACAGGTATTACTATATGTGAAACCTGGAAA
>MDSY01019933.1_pt1 | contig 16567 bp, 12 predicted proteins | sample 811131 | NCBI WGS metagenome assembly MDSY01 (sample SAMN05326643, study PRJNA326480) | marine metagenome | isolation source: seawater | place: Atlantic Ocean: South West | collected 2010
TGAGGGTTTCGTTGAGAGCTGTGGATGCGCGGTCGAGCGCTCGCTGCAAGCTCTGCAAAATGCTGCGCAAGGCTGTGGCCGAGGAGACCTGACGCTGGGCGGCTGACATGGGGCTTTGAGACGCGCCGCAGTCACTTTTATAGTTAAAAATTATTTTTTAACGAAACATGCATGCGCAATTGCATGCATGTTTCGCCATAGCCTTGGCTATTAATATATAAACGTGACGTTATATAATAAAATATACTGTTAAAAACTGGTTCAGACTCGCTTATTCAAATCTGAATGGTCAGTGTCGCCTATAGGCCACTCCGTTGCGGCTGCCGGTGGTGGTGTCGATGGCGGTGCCCACTTCGACTTCGGTTCTCCCTTGCCAAAGAATCCCATCCACTCATTCCAGATGCTCTTTGCATCATCCTGCTGCTGATCATCCTGATGAGCATCCGAGAATAAGGAGCCAACCCCCGCCTTTGCGATCTCAAAAGCCTGGCGACTCGCCTCGCCGATGGCCTTGGCCACCTCGACCCCCCCCTCGAGAGAGGTCTGTAGATGTGGGTTCGCCTTGGAGCTCAGCTCGGCCATCGCCTGCGAGGCGCGCACAGTCATCTCCTCCAACCTTTCGATCCCCGCGCCCGCGAACTCCGCCGCCTTCTCACCAAACGCGTAGGCAGCGTCCGCGCTCTCGCCAGCCGACTCCCCAGCCGCCGGAGCTCCCGCGTCGGTGGCGTCGGTGGTGGCGCCAACCGCGGGGAGAGGCGCGGCGGCGGCGGGCGCTTCGACAGGCAGCGGCGCAGTGGGCGCGGCAGGCGTGGGAGAATCCACCTGGAGTTCCGACCAGCCGTCGGCAGCGTCGCTGGTAGCAGGAGCGGCAGTGGTGGCGGCCGCCGCCATCTCGGCTGTCAAGGCTGCCTGTTGATTCTCCAGCTTGGCCGCCTCAGCAGCTGCAGCCTCAGCAGCTGCCTGCTCAGCTGCCGCTGGGCGTATTGACACCAGCACCGCGCTGTCACTGATGGCCTCGATCGAGGTGACGAGCTTCATAGGTTGCTTTCGGCGGGCTCCCACATATCGGGTGTAAAGCTTTCTAGGTCCTACTTTAACGCACGTCCCAAAAAAGTCGCCATGTTGATGAGAGGACGGCTACTGGCTAGCGCGGCCATGCGGAGCCGACGGATGTGCACACGGGCTGGCGACGCATTCGGGCTCTCTGAGGAGCACATCATGCTCCGCGACACATGCCGCGATTTCGTCGACGCTCAACTGAAGCCGGTGGCAGCAGAGCTTGACCGGGAGCATCGATACCCGGCCGAGCAGATCGCTCAGATGGGCGAGCTCGGCTTGATGGGGATCATGGTTCCCGAGGAGCACAGTGGCACTGGTATGGACGTGCTTGCCTACGCGCTCGCCGTCGAGGAGATCTCGACCGGCTGCGCCTCGAGTGGCGTGATCATGTCTGTCAACAACTCGCTCTACTGTGATCCGGTGATGCGGTATGGCACGGACGCGCAGAAGGAGGAGTGGTTGAGCCCGTACGCCTCGGGCGAGAAGCTCGGCTGCTTTGGCCTCTCTGAGCCAGGCAACGGCTCAGACGCAGCGGCTGCCAGCACGACGGCGACGAAGGACGGCGATACTTACGTCATCAACGGCACGAAGGCCTGGATCACGAACGCCCACGACGCGCATGCGGCGATCGTGCTGGCCACGACCGACAAGAGCCTGAAACACAAGGGGCTCTCCGCCTTCCTTGTTGCCGCTGGAACCCCTGGCTTCAGCGTTGGTAAGAAAGAGGATAAACTCGGTATCCGAGCCTCGTCGACAGGCAATCTCATATTTGAGGTAAGAGTGGCCGCTCACACCCATTTTCCCAATATATGTCAGACCCTATTTCCCCCATATGGCAGACCCCGTTTCCCCTATATATCACCGGATGTCTTTTCTGCAATGCTCTTCCGCTTACCACATTTCAAGGACTGCCGTGTGCCGAGTGCCAACCTGTTGGGCAACTTGGGCGACGGCTTCAAGCTCGCTATGAGCACATTGGATGGCGGGCGCATCGGCATTGCGGCTCAAGCCCTTGGCATCGCCCGCGCCTCACTCGAGCTTGCGGCCGATTATGCGCAGACGCGTAAAACGTTTGACGCCCCGATCTCCAAGCATCAGGCAAGTCTCACACCCTCTCCTCACTTGTTTCACACGCCTATGTTTTTTTCCCTTTGATCACCGCCGCTTCTTTCCCCAATTGGCACGAGCAGGCGATCCAGTTCCTCCTCGCCGACATGGCGATGCGGCTGGAGTCTGCAAGGCTGCTCACGCATCGTGCGGCACACCTCAAGCAGGCCAAGCTTCCGTACACCAAGGAAGCGGCTATGGCGAAGCTCGCCGCCTCGGAGGCAGCAACAGCGAACGCGCACGCTGCCATCCAGGTGCTTGGTGGGATGGGCTACGTGACCGAGATGCCCGCAGAGCGCTACTACCGAGATGCACGTATCACAGAGATATACGAGGGCACGAGCGAGATCCAGCGGCTTGTCATCGCCGGACAGGTGCTGAAGGAGATGGCCGTATGAAGAGGCGTGCTTTGATCTAGAAGACTGCTGAACTTGTTCCATGCATTGTTTGAGAATCTCCGTCGCTTCCAGTATGACCCGCCGCTGGTAAGGCTATACATTGTGCGAGTAGTAGTACAGAGTCTGGTGTACGTGGGCTGCAGCTGGTTGAGCAATAGAATCATTCAATTGAAGTATGCATGATCAATGATGAATATACGTTCGAAGGTTTAGTACAAGTTGCCTATGTATAGGAGGTCGTGCACTTGAAACTGCATACACATATAGATATATTCGTCACATAGACATAATGGCTATACTTTTGTACTTAAACTTAAGTAAATTTTATTAAATGTCGAGCGAGAGACTTTTGGCATCATTAAATCTGTTAATGGATCTGCAAACGAACGGCTTTAGTTGTCGGCGAAGGCACATATCTCCTTGCCGATCTTGGTGAGCGCCTGCGCACTCGGACCAGCCCTCCTCTCTTTGCTCTCCGTGCCGAGGGTTTTGAGTGCCGCCTTGATGGCGGCTGCGCGTTTCTGCTGCGTGCTGTCCGAGCCGGCGAGACTCGTGACTGTGGTCGTCAGCTCGGCGAGGGGCGGTTGGGCGAGCGCTGCGGTGACGTCGTCGAATCGATTCGCAGTCACGAGTCCGATCAACCCCTTGATCGCACGGAGCGACGGCAGAAGCGGCGCACGAGCCGCCCCATAGCCGATCTGCTCTTCTAGCGCCTCAGTGATGCGCTCGAGCTGAAGCTGATCATAGGCGCTCATGAGCTTCTTGGGCTCGAGGCAGACGTCCTCGCGACCGAGCGCCACCACCTCACACGTTTCGGCCATTCTGCCCGTCGGGCGAATCGGCGATGGCAACAGTGCCGGCAGTGCCATGCTCGCGGCGTCGCCGTAATCGGCCCTCGCAGCACGGCCGCCACCGAGCACGGCGAGCGCTGCCGCGCCGGAAATGAAGGCGCGGCGAGCGAGCGGCTCTGTCGCGCGCGGCGCGGCAGGAAAATTATAACCGGCGGAGAGCGTGAACAAGCCGCAGATCATGGTACTCATCAACATTGATGCTCCGATGCCGATAAACGCCTTCACGCTTGTGGCTGCTGTGTCTTTTTCTGTCGTGCTCACTTTCGTACAAAAAAGTGCCCGTAAAAAGGGAGTTAAACTAAAAAAGTGCTCGTAAAAAAAAATGGCGGAACCGGAAGCCCGTGCCGATGGCTGGCAAGGCTTCGAGGCGCGTTTCGCAATAGGCCGCGGCCAATTCGGTGTGGTCTATCTGCTGCAGCACGCCGACGGGCGCAAAGCCGTCGATAAGCGCGTCAACATGGCCGGCCTCAGTGAGAAGCAGGCGGACTTGCAGCTCGAAGAGATACGGCTCCTGAGAAAGTTGCGCCACAAGTACATTGTGGGCTACTTGGACTCGTTCGAGACGGGAAATGCGGTTGAGGGTGGCGATCGGACGCTCCACATGATCATGGAGTACTGCAGCCGAGGAAGCCTCGCTGAGGTGATTGCAGAGCATCTGACGACCACGCAGCCGTTCGAAGCGCGTCTCGTTCGCCGCTGGCTCTGGCAGCTCACCTCCGCACTGGAGCACGTGCACGCGCTGCGTGTGATCCATCGCGACTTGAAGACTGATAACGTCTTCCTCACCGACGTGAGCGCCGACAGGGTCGACGTCAAACTCGGCGACTTTGGCATCTCGAGAACTCTCTCGACTCAGACGCTCTTTGCGGAGACGGCAGTCGGTACTCCTTATTACCTCTCTCCCGAGCTGATCACAGGTTGCGGCTATGACACACGGACGGATATTTGGTCGCTCGGCTGCATCGCCTACGAGCTCTGCACCCTCTCCCGACCATTCAAGGGCGATAATATTGGACAGCTTGCCCTGCAAATCGCGAGGAAGCCTCCGCCTCCACTGCCGACATCAATCCCACTCGACCTTCATGAGCTCATCCTTCATTTGCTTAGCAAGGACAAAATCATGCGCCCGAACGCCTCCGAGGTCCTCACCTCTGCGCCCATGAACGAGTGGGCCGAGCACGCTGCAGAGGGTGATGCGATAGATGGAATCACGTCGGCGGTCGAGAGCTTAGCCAGCGGCGAGCTCGGTGCGATGCGTGACGAATTATTGGCGACGGCGTCCAAGCAGTTGGCTGCGCGTGCGGGCGGTCCTATCGCTTTGCAGGGTATACGCCGTCTCTACCTCTGGGATACCAACCCCGAAAGCAGCAGCACCGACCCGGCCGCGCCCACATGGAAGCTTGAAGAAGCACTCAATGGACACGACGTGCTTCAGCTATGCGGCGCACGGACTGCGCTCGCGGCGCTGACTGCTGGGGGAGAGGCGTGGGCATGGGCGAGCATGCCTATCGACGAGGCGCTGCCCTATGCGCCACGTCGACCCGCGCCGTTGCGACCCCTGCAAGGGATCAAGCTCGTCCAGCTCGCACTTGGCGAGGCGCAATTGCTCGCGTTGACCGAGTTTGCCGCTGGCGGCCACGTCTGGAAGTGGGATGCGGAGCAGCCGATGCCCACCCGCATTCAAGCCCTCCAGGGCGTCGTCTCGGTTGCATGCGGTGCGGCGCACTGCCTCGTAGCGACGGCGGACGGTGATGCCTTCTCATGGGGAAGGGGCGAGGACGGCCAGCTCGGCCTTGGAGATTTTGAGGATAGAGAGGAGCCAACTAAGTTGGATGTTGCGGCAACTGTTGCAGATGAGCCAGAGGCCACCGCGGAGGTCTCGGCGGACGCCACGGCCGAGGCCACGGCGCCTTTACTCCTCGCACACCCTCAGGTGAGTTGTCGCGGCGGCAGCAGCGTGCTCCTCACTCAGCGTGGCGTTGCGCTGAGCTGTGGGAACGACGAGTGCGGCGTGTTGGGACATGCTCGGAGGGTGGTGGATGGCCGCAGAGGAGACGACGGACGCTGTGAGTTGATGCGGCCGGTTTCGTTGCCCCGCACCGTGCAGTCGTTGATCTCTGTCTCTTGTGGTGAGGAGCATGCGGTCGCTCTAACTGATGACTACCGAGTGCTGAGCTGGGGCTCCAAAGAGGATGGGCGGCTCGGTCGTCCGAACGGCGGCCGCGCCATCGGCGTGCCTGAGGTTATCGAAAGCTTGGATGACAAGGACGTGCGCGCTGTCAGCGCGGGTGCATGCCATAGTGTGGCAACGACAAGCGATGGGAAGCTTTTGTTGTGGGGGCGCCTAGGCGCCAATTCGTGTGCAAGTCCATGCCAAGCACAAGGCGCCTTTGAAGAAGCCTTCTTCCTCAACTCGTGTGCATCGGAGTGGTTCACAGCGGCTGTGGCCATCCCGCCTGTATGGGAATGAGGATGACATTCCGAATTCCCGCAATCGGGACTTGTCAAGTTTAATAGTAACATGAGATCAACTCGAGGCTCTCAACTTAGGTGTAAGCCGCGCAGCGAGCTTCAGCTTGAATCCTAGTCCCCCGTAGTCGTCGTGATTCAGTCATATCAAGTTCAAGTTCAAGTTGTGACCTGGGCTTCGCATTTTATACAGTGAATTCAAGTTGCCCAGTTCCGCAGTTCGAACTGGCAGTTCCAGTTCCAGTATTCGTATTGGATGTTGGAGTTCGAGTTAATAACTTAGATCGTAAATGTGCAATTCCTGCAAGCTGAAGCTCAATCTTGAATTATATTCGTATAGGCGACATGTGTACACAAAAACGAAATCTCGATCTACTCGATTCAAACCGTCACAAGACTTATATGATGATGATTATGTCAATGCATCCAAGTGTGCTTGCGCTTGCTGCACCCCCTGATGTTTTGCCTGCTCGAGCCAGTTGCGTGCCTGCTGCGGATCGGCCTCGACGCCATTACCGAGCAGAAACGCCTTGCCAACCTCGAGCTGCGCGACTGGGTCGCCATTCTCAGCCTGCTTGAGGTTGAGGTTGAACATGCGTTCCGCACGTCCGCTCGTGGGAGCGGCCCCGTCCTTCCCTCCTGCGGCACCCCGTCTTGCTACAGGCGGGCGCGTGCGGGCATCAGCCGCCGCGGTGGTGTTGATCACCCCTGACGCAGCGGCCTGCTGCTTTGTCGACACCTTCAGCGCCCCCATGTCGGACGCGAGCTCGGAGTCCACCTTGGGCGCGACGGGCAGGCCAGCGGAAGTGAGAGAGTCACCCTGTTGTGCTTCACCCTGAACGTCGGCGCGCAATGCGACGACCTGGAGAGAGCCACCGAGCGCCTCTGCCATCTGAGCGAGAGGGCGGTAGAGCCCTGGATCGACGATGCAATCCAAAACCGCTTCAGCAGCGCTCTCATCATGAGATCCCTCGCTGCTCACGGAGACCTGCGTCCTGTCCGCAGAGGCGGCAGTGAGCTCGCTGATCTGTTCCTTGGCCTGGTCGGCTTTGGCGAAGGGAACGAGCACCTGAAGATGAATCTGCGCGCGCACCAGCGGGATCGCCCCCGAGCCCTGCAGCTGCTTGACGACTTGGAGCGCTTGCTGCTTTGCAGAGCGTGTGGTCGTCGGAGTGAAGTGTATCGTCTCGCGCATGCAGCGCTCGATGGTGCTGAGCGGGTATGGCGATTGTGTCTTCGGGTCGACGCACATTGCCGTCACCCGTGAGGCGATGTCCTTCATCAGAGCATCTGTCTGCATCTGCCGCTCCTGCTCAGAGACCTGGAACTCGCCTTTATTGAGGACGTCAATGCAGATGACATCTTCGTCGTCAGTTCCGAAAGCCTCGAGGAGATCTTCGCGCTTGGCCAAGATGCCCTTGTCCACATTCTCGAAGATCGTGTGCACCTGCAGCACCTCGTCGATGTCCGTCTCAACCTTGTTGCGCCAGGCTATCACGGTGTTTTTATACGCTGCCACCTCGAAACGCTTGCCTGCGCGCTTGTAGCGCACCACGCAGATGTTGGTGAGCCGTTTCTGGCCGATTGGGATGAAGCGTGACATGTCACCTGGTTCGGAGTCAACTGCTCTGCAGTGCAGGTGAGCGCGCCGGCCGGGACTCGCAGCGCGTGGACTCCACCGAAAATGAGAAAGGACCTAAAAGAACCAGAAGCCAAGGAACCTAAAAGATGCTAATGCGATGGACGGTCGAGGTGCCGAGACGGTCGCCAAGCCTGTGATCGTCAGCGTCATCCTTCCAATTCACAACGGCGTGCAATGGCTCGACGGATGCCTAGAGTCCATCCTTGCACAGACTCTGCTCGATCCCAGCGCCGAAGCACCTCACCTGGAGCTCTCTGCGTTCGATGACGGCTCGACTGATGCCACTTGGGAGGCACTCAAGAATTGGGCGCCGCGTCTACGCGAGCGAAACGTGCAGGTGACACTCGGACGCAGTGGTTCCACGTCCGGCGGTGGTTGTGGCTTCGCAAAGAACCGCGCCGTCGCCCAGTCGCACGGCGCCTGGCTCTGTTTTCACGATGTGGACGACCTCATGCAGCCGCATCGCATTGCACGGCAGTTGGCCGCGGCACGAGAGTGGCCCGATGCGATTGTGGGAGCTCGCGTGCTTAGAGAGCCTCAAGGTTCCACCGAGCGTTACACGTCCTGGGCCAACAATATGACTCCAGACCAACTCTATCTCCACCGCTTCCGCGAGTGTACGCTTTTGATGCCCACGTGGTTTATCTCGCGCGAGGCCTTTTACACCACGGGTGGTTTCCGAGAGGAGAAGTGCGAAGACCTGCTCTTCTTGCAGGCTCATGTGCTACGTGGCGGAACGCTCCACCGTGTGGACGAGACCCTTGTCGTCTATCGATACCATGCACAGGCAGTCTCCCAAGGAACGCCTCGACAACTCTTGCTTCGGCACCGTGCATTGGCCATAGAGGAGGCTGTGCTCGCTGGGTGGGAGTCCTTCACGATCTGGGGGGCGGGGCGCGATGGGCGCGCCTTTTTCAAGGCCCTCTCCGAGGCGAGCAAACGCAAGGTGGCCGCCTTTTGCGACGTGGACCCACAAAAGATTGGGAGAGATTATCAGTATTTTGAGTATCGTGTGCCTATCGTTCATTTCACCCAAGCACGGCCTCCAATCGTCACCTGTGTTGCGCTCGACCGCACCGGGGGCGCATTCGAAGCAAACCTTGCTTCCCTCCAGCTGGCGGAGGGCAAGGACTTCTATCACTTCTGCTGAGAATACCTGGTATGTATGTAGTTAAATGTCAGTTTTAGGCATTCTTATTTCTGTTTATTGCGCGGGAGTGCTTTCGGCCGGACGTGAGGAGGTCACCATGTCGGTGCAATGCCCTCCCCAGGTGCAGCGCATGCTTGGCGAGGCGACGATACGGTACGCATACCGCGAGTTCCAGCAGGCCGTACGCCTCCTTGTCGAGATCGTGCGCCTCTGCCCGGGGCTGCCGCACCCATACCAGACGCTCGGGCTCATGTACGAGGAGATGGGAGAGCAGAAGAAGGCTGTGGCTCTCTTCATGATGGCGGCGCATCTGTCGAAGCACGACCCGAATCAATGGCGTCACATCGCCACGCTCTCGCTCCAACTTGGAGACAAGCAGCAGGCGGTCTACTGCTACACGCGGCTGCTCAGTAAACGCTCGGATGATATCGAGGCCCTGTGGGAGTTGTCATTATTGAACATTGAGCTGGGGCAGCTCAAGAAGGCGACGGAGGGCCTCGAGAAGTTGTACCAGGCCCAGCAGCGACAGAGACTCTCAGAGGCTGCGCGGCAGGACGCCGAGCAGATCTCTGAGATGAGAAGGCACCAGCTTCGGGTGTTGCGTCTGCTTGCGCAACAGTACCTCAAGCTCGGCCAGCTGGACAAGTGTGCCGAGGTGCTCTCGAATGCGCTCGAGAGGAGAGGCATCAGGGCGGGCTCAATGGCTCCGATCCAGGATGAATCCTCACTCCCGCCACAACCGACCGAGTCATCAGGGGAGCCATCGGGCGGGGGGGGGGCGACTGTCGCGGCGTCAGAGCCACCTGTGGACTGTGTGCCATCCATGGACAGCTCTGAGGGCGAGGGGGGCTCCGAAGAGGGAGAGGCCGAGAGCTCGAGCCCGGCTGGACGTCTCAACGCCCTGCAGCCGCAGATGCAGCGCAATCACCCCGAGGATGCGGAGGGTCGGTTTGGAGAGCAATCTCGCGAGGATCTCGAAGAGAGTCAGCAGATACTCGCCTTATTGCTTGAAGCGCAGATCGCGAGAGGGGCGTATACCGAGGCGGCGGCGATCGCCAAGCAGCAGCGCGAGGCGCTGCTGCTCCGCCAGAGGAGCGCAGGAGGAGCGTCCGATGCGGCGTCAGATGCGGCGCAGGATGCGCCCCCGAAGCCTCTAGTGCCGTTCGAGCTATTGTGTAAGGAGGGCGTCTGCCTCGCCTATCTCGAGAGGCTGCCGGAGGCAGACGTGCTGTGGGAGCCGCTGCTCGCATGCCCGACGCGCGTCGCACATTACCCTGACCTCCTCTATGAGATCGCCTCCACATACCTCGCAGTCTCCGAGCACGAGTGCGCAATGCGTTTGTACGAAGAGTTGACCGCGTCGAACCTCTACCGACAGGCCGTGCAGCTCAAGCGTGGGCACTGCCTGCGTGTGCTGGGAAACATCGACGCTGCGGCTGTCGCCTTCACGAGAGCTCTCTCAGCTGCGCCCACTTCGCTCGAGACCGCAATTTGTGCGAGCGAGGTCCAGCTGATTCGAGGGCAAGCGCATCACTCTGTGCGACTCATCGAGAGGCACTTGACTGCGGTCGCAGCGGCAGCGGCGGAAAAGGCGGCAGCGGCGAAAAAGGCGGCAGAAGAGGCGGCAGCGGCGGCAGCGGCGGAGGAGGAAGAGGAGGAAGAGGAGGAAGAGGAGGAAGAGGAGGAAGAGGAAGAGGCGCTTGCGGCGGAAGAGGCGGCGAGCAACGTGGAGGAGGCCGGGGCGGCGATCGGTGAGAGCGGAGTCCGATCCGGCGGCGAGGCGGCGGTCGCGGGGGCGACTGCGAGCGATGCAGAGCCTACGCTCGCTGCCGAGGCGGGTACAGCTGTGGGGGAGGCTTTTGCCGATGATGACACGGCGGTGCCTCCCGATGTCAATGTCGTCGAGCTCCAAAGGAGAGCGAATCATATCATGCGCGTTGCTGCGGGCTTATCGACTGAAGGGGGGGCTGGTGGTACCTCCGAGGTGGCTCTGCTGACGACTGAGGAGATGGCAAAGGCATCTGCGAATGTGCAAACAGAGGAGGCGGATGAAGAGGGCAGCCAAACTGAGGCTGGCGAGGGAAGCCAGGGTGATGGCACGGCGAGCGAGGCGGTTGAGGGCCCGGGTGAAGATCGGGCGGAGGGTCTATTCGCAGAAGACGAAGAAGGCACGTTGGCTGATGCGGCTCTTGTTGAAGAGGCCGCTCCGCTCTTCCCTCGCGGATCGCTCGCTGCGTTTGGCGTGAGGCTAGAGGAGTGGGACGCCAACAGAGCGATCCCAAGCATCGAGGAGTCGATTGTCGACTCGCCTCGGGCAGCGTGGCGAGGCGACGCCATCCAGAAGCCCGCCTACCGAGAGATTGAGCACTCGACCTCTGCACCCGGAAGCGCGGAGGAGACCCCAGAATCGACGATGGCTCTTACCAAATCGGATCTTCTTCCCAAATCGGAACTCATCTCGAGCTCTCTCATCGATCTCCGCCTCGTGATCATTCGCGGCTGTGCTCTCTGTGACATGGGCCACTTCCGCATGGCTCGCCAGCTGCTGATGCCCATCCACGCGTTCAGCAACGCTCTGCTTGCCGCGAGATTCCCATTGCCTCGAAGGGCCGAGCGGACGCAGAAGCGGGGGGCGGAGACGATCAGTGGCACCGCCACCAAGCGAGCGAGGGGCATCAGCCAGAACGAGGAGCTTGATGAGCAACCAGCTGCTGCGGAGGGCCCTGGCGCATTCGAGACGGAGACGATGGACGTCGATGAGGGCGGCGGCGAGGAGGTTGGGGAAGAGTTGGATGCTTCGGTTTCGGGTAGAGCGGACAGGGCCGAGGGAGTGTCGAGTCTCGCCCTAGGCGGGGGGCTCTCTTCCGGGGGCGCCTCCTCCAAAGTGCGTCGAGGCAAGGGCGCCGACGGCGGAGCCTGGTGGGATGCGTTCTCGGGAGAGCACTACGCATGGATCACGCTGCGGCTCGCCGCAGCGGTGTCAGCGCTTGATGGGGCCGCAGCTGCATACAAGCTCGTTCAAGGCACCGTGCAGCTGCTGCTTCGACAGACGTCTTGGCCGCGCATAGTACGCCTCGAGCCTGCACTGCTCCACGAGCTGCGCTTCCGTTGCGCGCAGCTCGCATTCTTGAGCGGTGAGCTGCCGACTGCGTACGACCACTGCAGGGCGCTATGCATCCAGATCCCAGGCTCGACTGCTGCTTGGTCGCTCTACAGTGCCGTGCTTGGGAGGGCACGCTTCAAGCGTCCCGACGAGCGCTGGGTCCTTCGGGCTGCGCTACGAGAGCCCGATTCGGCTCCAATCACTCTCGCTGTGGCTCACATGTGCTTGCTCTCGCGTAGCTTCAGCATGGCGGTAGCCGAGTACCTACAGCTGATGCAACGGCATCCAGAGGAGCCGCTGATTCGACTCTGCATCGGTGCCGGCCTCATCCAAACCGTCAGCTCTCGAAAAAACCCACATCAACCGCACACTGCTCTCGTGGGATTCTCTGCCCTTTCCGAATACGCAAGGCTGCGCTCGCATGAGCAGGAGGTGGAGTACAACCTGGGGCGCGCGTGCCATCAATTGGGCCTCCTCCATCTCGCCGTGACCCATTACGCACGTGCGCTCTTGCACACACCATCAACGTCGGCGACGGCGATGCCACCGCCACCGAAGCCGCCTGCGCAAGACCTCACTCGTGAAGCGGCACACAACCTGGTGCGCATCTTCTCTTGCAGTGGTAACAAGCATCTGGGGCGTCAAGTGACTCGCGCATTCATGAGAGTTTGATGCACGTGCCCGCTGTCACGCATTGATAGGACTAACTAGTAGTAGTAAATACAGGCACGCATGGTCATCAATAAAGTTGTTTACTTTGTGGTGTTTTCTAATGAGTCTTTTTTAATTGAATATTCGGCGATGATGCATCGGCTCGTCCTTGGCCTGCTCTTAGCTCCTGCCGGCGCAGTACGCCTGCAGTATTCGCGCCGCGTGGTCGCGAGCGGGATTGCATCAGGCCTGACACTGCAGGCTCTGAAGGCGCCAGTTCGCGCGGACGGCGATGAGATCGTCTCGACCATCCTCAGTGCCGGAAACACTGACTCGCCGCTGCCACAGCGGGCGCAGAAGGCTGTTGTCGACTATACTCTGTGGATCAATGCCTTCGAGGGGAAGCAGATCGATAGCTCTAAAGGGTCAGCATTCCCGCCGCGGCTTCCCAGCCCATTTGTCTTCTCCGTTGGCGTTGGCGAGGTGATACCAGGTTGGGACAGGACTGTCCGCCAAATGCATGTGGGTGAGAAGCGGCGAGTGACGATCCCCTCCTCACTGGGTTACGGCTCCAAGGGAATCGGGCCAATCCCGGGTGATGCCACCCTCTATTTTGAGATCGAGCTGCTCGAGCTCAAGCCGTTGCCCAAGCTTACTGCGCAACAGCAAGAGTGGCTCGACTCACACCCGGAGCCTTAATGTTAATTACTCATCATGAGTTAAACATACGATGGCCTTAGATGTTACACTTAACGATTCTAATACAATGAATCATAATGTGAATTGAATATATACAATATGATTGGATCTTACTTTTGAAGCTTAATCTCCCAAGTATGCATTTGATTCGATCAAACGTGCTGCACTAGACGCGTTGCGATCGACGTACTTAGCATGCTGCTGTCGAGTCCTTGCTCAAGGGATAGATTAGCGATGCCACCGGCCCCGGTAGCGTCGCCCCTGCCGTCGTCCTGAGCATGACGGCCTATTTTCTGCTGCAATGACTCCTGGATCGCTAGAATGTCCATGTCGCGCTTTTCCTCAGCCTCGAGATTGAGACCTACATTGAAGTCGAGCACGCTACCGACCCTCGCTCCGGCCTGGATACAAATAAAGAGGCGAATGGTGGAAAGCAATCCGGCTTGTAGTTGCGTGTCTTTGTTGACCCAGATCGATGGAGCATGGGGACCAGGCACCGCCTTTGTCAAACCCAAACGGAGGCAAGCTGATGATGTGCTGTCTCCTTAGCGAGGGTCTGCTACCGGCAAGAGCGAAAGTGGCAAGCGGATCACCTCGAGCTTGTCAGAAGTGAGCACAGCAACTCCTGGAGGAGGGACGGAGCCGAAGGATGCAACAAGAAGGCGCTGATGCCGCAGCCTCGCATCTTCAGAAAACATCCACGGCCGTCAGGCAAATGTGAGCGTGAGTGTGGGTGTGGGTGGCGTTGCGAGGGGTGAAAGATCACCGTCGATGATCATCCCGAGCACGACCGAGGTCATCCTCGATGATGGGTGCCCTGCGTGCGAACTGCTGCCTCCAGCAGGAGAGGCAGGTCCTGAGCCTTCCGCCTCCATGCCTGTAGGACCCTTTCTGCGCGATTTATCTTTTTTTGTGTCGCTATAGTGTACTGTAGTAGGTACTGCACACCATTACAAACCTACTGTCTTCGGCAACACTGTCAGGTCATCCTCCTCGAGGAGCGGGCGGCCGATGTCAGCCCCGCGCGACGCGGCTTCGATGGCGGCGGATCTCTTCGGCACGTCCGTCCGGACGCCCGGCGGCGGTGCTAGCCTGAGGGACGATGTGCTCGCACCCCTCACCATCACGCCGCCCTCGGCGATCGGTCGTCGCGGCGGTCGCGGCGCTGATGACATGGGCGCATCGGATGGCGAGGGTGTGGGCATCCGTCCGCGTTTGCGCGGTCCACGCCTCGAGCACCTTCTTTTTATGGTGCACGGCGTCGGTCAGCACGACGACTTCCGCGACGAGGTGCACTGCTCTTGGGACGGCTCGAAAGGGTGCGTCGGCGGCAATCACGAATTCCGCGAGCTATTGGAAGCGCAGCTGCATGGTCGTCTGAAGCACGTGCCGATGGCGCTCGCGGTCCGCTCGGTCGAATGGCACTCGGCGATCCACACGCGCCGAGCCGACGGCAGCGGCGGCAGCGAGGGCGTCGACGCGCTCCTCGACGCGTGTATGCCGCAGGGAACTCAGATCCAGCAGTTGCGTACGATCACCAAGGAGAACGTGATGGACGTGCTCTACTACACGTCATCGGCACACGCGCAGGCGATCATCGACGCCGTCGCCGGCCAGCTCACCGCCAAGTGGGAAACCTTCGCCTCCGAGCGCGGCGGCGCCAAAGCATGGCGAGGCACAGTGCACGTTCTAGGCCATTCTCTCGGCTCAGGCAACAGTCTTCTCACACACCGCATTCTCCCATATGATACATGCCATATGTCACACCCGATGCTTCCTATATGGGCCATTCACTCGGCTCAGGCAAAACGTCTCTCACTCCCATTTCTCCCCATATGTCACACCCGATGCTTCCTATATATACATATCGACGACGCCTCTCTGATTCTGCAGTCATCTGCCTCGACCTGCTCATGCACGGTGGTACGACATTCGAGGGCGTCGTATACCCGCGGCTCCCTTTCGCGGATCGGGTCGGCTGTCTTGTGGCCGTTGGCTCTCCCATCGCAAACTTCCTGATCGCGCGCCGCCAGGTGCGAGCGTGCCGCGCGGCGGCGGAGGCGACGCTCCAGCTGCGCTCGCACGGCGCGCCACACCTCGGCTGCGAGCGCTTCTACAACATCGTCTCGGCGGCCGATCCCGTCTCGCACCTCTGCGCGCCGCTCATCCGACACGGCCGCGGTAGCCGCCGCGCCGCCCTCCGGCCGGTGCTCACGCTTGCCGAGCTCGCAGACTGCGCGCGAGCGCCTCCTACACCGACGCCCGTGCCCACCGCCAAGGCGCTCGCCACGGAGGCGACAAGGGAGGAGGTGTTGGCGTGGGTGCGCGGACAGATCGATGGGCTGGAGGAATGCGTCGACTTGCACATGGCCACCAAATGGGCGTTTGCACCCTCGCTCAGCGCTGGTACTGAGCATGCCCGCTACTGGTTCTCTCCGGATGTGGCCCTCTTCACGCTCGGGGCGATGCTCGGCGACTGGGCCGCCTCAGAGGCCCAGCGCGACGCCGACTTCCCGCTCGTGCTTGACCGTGGATTCTCGAGTGCGATCTCACCTCGCGGCTCGCCTGTCAGGCCCTTCAAGCCGCGCGCCGCTGCCTCTCCCGCCGCGAGCACCACTGCGAGCGGTAGTCCGCTTGGCCAGGGTGCGCGTGGCGCGCCTGGCGAGCGCGGCGGCGGAGCCTCGAGAGGAAGCGCGAGAGGAGAAGTGCTCCCGTCGCCGCCACCCCTATCCGAAGAGCTCCCACTCGACATGTCGGGAGATTTGGAGGTCCTCTCCGAAGTGACCGGAAGATTCGTTCCCATCCTAGCGCTGCTGCAGCAAGGGCACCTATATCTCCTTCCATGGGGCTCTACAGTGCTCCCGAAGCTCAAGGGTTCCATCCCGCTTGCGCGCACAACGCTCACCCCAGTGGTATGCCAGCGACCACGCAGAGGCGGCGATGCTCGCATCGCTCTCGCACATGGCGGACGTCAGGGGGGTCTCTCACTAAAGTCTCTCACTAAAGCTCTCACTAAAGTCTCCCACTCAAGTCTCTCACTGAAGCCTCTCAATCCCCATTTTCCCAAGATGTCACACTCCCCATTTTTCCTATACATCACCCGACGCTTCTTCTCAATTTCACAACCAGTATGAACTTGCCGTGCCCGCCGCAAACTCTAGCGATTGGGTCGAGAGCCTCACGCTTGCCATCGCGGGCGCAATGTCAGCCACAGACGCCGCCGATGCCGCTGAGCTAGCCACCGAACTGGCCGCAGCCGACGCCTCCGAAGCCGCTGCTGACGACGCCGCTGACGACGCCGCCTCACCCGCCGAAGCCGCCGATGCTGACGCCGCCTCGCCGCCGGGCGACGAGGCTGTGGACGCGGGAGACGCGGGAGACGCGGGAGACGCGGGAGACGCGGGAGACGCGGGAGACGCGGGAGACGAGGGTGAGGAA
>MDSY01018409.1_pt1 | contig 16555 bp, 17 predicted proteins | sample 811131 | NCBI WGS metagenome assembly MDSY01 (sample SAMN05326643, study PRJNA326480) | marine metagenome | isolation source: seawater | place: Atlantic Ocean: South West | collected 2010
AGGATCAAAGAGCTGCTAATATTGCCGCTAAAAACATTCTGGAGCCCGAACCAATAGCTGAAGAGGCTGCTCCAGAAGTAAAAACTGAAGAGGCTGCTCCAGAAGCAAAAACTGAAGAGGCTGCTCCAGAAGCAAAAACTGAAGAAGCTGCTCCAGAAGCAAAAAATGAAGAAGCATAATGACCTGATATGGAGGGACACTTCCAACTTGGGTACATTAGAAAAAAGCATGGATTCAAAGGAGACATTGTTCTCCACATAGATTCTGATCATCCAGAGAAGTATACTTCCTTGGGTGTTCTTTTTTTAGAGGATTCTGGTTCACCACTCCCCTATTTTATTTCCTCCATTAGAAGCCATAAAGAGAATGAGGTCATTATTCGACTAGATGGCATATCCTCTGAAGAAGATGCTTCAAGACTTGTAGGCAAGATCATATTCTTGCCAGAAGAAATATTACCTGAACTAAATTCTGATCAATTTTATTATCATGAGATTATTGGCTTCACAGCAGTTGATAGCTCTTTTCCTGGAGAAATGATAATTACTGATGTTTTGGACAGGCCTGCCCAATGCATTCTAACTTTAAAGCATCCAGATAAAGAAGAACCTATTCTTATCCCATTAGTTGATGATTTTTGGATCAGTATCGATAAAAAATCAAAACTAATAAAGCTTTGCGCTCCCGCTGAACTTTACAATCTTTAATCTTCTACTTGAGTAACTCTCTCATCAAAGCGAACTCCCCACTTTGACAATTCAGAAAGTATAGGTCCATAAAGCTCCTTTTTCATTGGCAAAAGAACCCCACGTGATTCTATCTTATTTAGAGCAACTAATCTTGTCGCTATTGCTACTGGGAGCCCTACCGTAAATGCCATCGCTGTGTCTTCATTGTTTTTACCTTTCACAACCATTGACGATTCAAGACGATATTTAGAATTATTTTTTCTAAAGTAAACTCTGTGCCACATAACTAGCATGTCAATATCACCCTGGCCCATAGTCCATCTCTTCTCTAACATGTGTTGAAGTATTTTAGCTGGAGTTCCTTTTTCAAGCCCTACTTTCTCATCACTTAATATATTGATGTCGTTTAACATGTTCATTACCTCAGAATCTTGAGGAATCTGTAGGTAGTGCATTAGTTTCAATTCAACACTATCCGTAGGATGATAAGCCAGAAAACAATTAATGAAACTTCTATGAGTCATACTTGAAACATTATCCATCTCATAAGAGTCATCCGTAGCTCCTAATTTAACAAACACATCCCAAGCCCGACAAAATCCAGGCCGCCTCAAAGTTCCTCTAAACATCGTTGGGATACCCTCTAGCCCATACTCTGATATATATTTCAACGAATCTCTATTTGCATAACCTTCAAAGCGCCCGTAGCCCGGTATTTTAATAAACTCCGTGCGTCTAAATACCTTATTGTAAGGGATGAATTTATATAAACCCTCTTGAATAAACTTTACTGCCGAACCTGCTCCAGCCAGAACAACATTTCTGGGATTCCATGTGAATTTATAATTCCATAGTGTTTTAGCACTTTCAGGAGCAAGAATACCTCCAGTAAAACTTTCATAGGATAGAATTTTGGATTTTTCATCACGTAGACGTTCTATAATTTCCATAGTTGACATGTGGTCTATACCTGGGTCTACGCCACATTCATTCATAAATATTAAGCCTTTCTCTTTAACTTTGGCATCTAAAGATTTCATTTCCTCACCGGCATAGGAAGCCGTTACCATATGCTTACTATACTTTAGGCATTGGTTTGCCACAACAGGATGCATAAAAGCTGGCAACATACTAACAATGATATCTCCTGACTGAATCCATTTATCCAAAATTTCAGAATTTCTCAGGTCTTCAGCAACTCCTTTGACATTTTTATATCTACTGCATTTTCTATCTATGGTATCCTTATCTATATCTACAACGGTTAGTGTCCACTTTGTATGATCAGAATGAGTAGCTAAATACTCTATTAAGGAAGATGTGCTTCGGCCTGCGCCAAGAATAATTATTGATATCACTTTAAATCTGTTGAAAACTGTATAATAAGATGTTAATCTGAGACACTAAGGTATTTTAAATTTGCCATAACCTTTGATAATAATCTCATGTCCTATAACTCTAATAAGAGCACTCCTCTTATGTCATGGCTATCCAACCTAGGCTTTGACAACTCTGAAATATCCTATCAATCTGATCATCAATTTCTTACACAAGAAACTCTTAGATTGAAACGTGGAAGACTAACACAAAAAAATGTTTTAACTATTAATACAGGAACCTTTACCGGGAGGTCTCCTGAAGATAGATTTATAGTAAAAGACGCGTACACGGAAGATAAAATTTGGTGGGGCGATGTCAACAAACCATTTGATACAAGTGCTTTTTTAAATCTCAAAAAAAAGATAGTCTCACATCTTACTACAAAGCATCTGTATATAAGAGACGCTCTTGCCGGAACGGATAAGAGACATCAACTTAAACTGAGAATAATAAATGAGTTTCCTGAGCACAACTTATTCTCCGGGAATATGTTCATTAAGCCACAAGAAAAATCACTAAAAAACTTTAAGCCAGAATGGACAGTTCTCCATGCTCCGGAATTCAAAGCAGATCCAAAAGCTGATAAAACTCGTCAGGGAAATTTTGCAATCATTAGTTTTTCGGAGAAAATGATAATCATCGGCGGAACTGGGTATACTGGAGAAATAAAAAAAGGAATATTTTCTGCGCTCAATTTCATCCTTCCCACTGAGCATGATATTCTTCCTATGCATTGTTCCGCAAATACTGGAAGAGATGGAGATACAGCTTTATTCTTTGGGCTATCAGGGACCGGTAAGACCACATTAAGTGCAGACCCATCACGTTTTTTGATTGGTGATGATGAGCATGGATGGACAAAAGACGGAAACATATTCAATTTTGAAGGAGGGTGCTACGCAAAAGTGATAAACCTATCTGAAGAGAAAGAACCAGATATATTCAGAGCTATAAGACCTGGTGCACTCTTGGAGAATGTAAAGCTTGATTCTGAGAATAGACCAATTTACGACGACTCAAGCATTACTCCCAATACCAGAGTTTCATATCCCATAAATCACATTGACAATCTGGCTCTAGGACTTAGTAACTCTCCAAAACATATTTTCTTTTTAACCTGTGACGCATACGGGGTCCTCCCGCCAATTTCTAAGCTAAATTCAAATCAAGCGGCATACCATTTTATGTCAGGATACACCGCTAAAGTTGCTGGGACAGAAGCGGGTGTAACAGAGCCTAAAGCTGTTTTTTCTGCCTGTTTTGGAGCGCCATTCATGCCTTTACACCCCGCTAAATACGGGGAAAGACTGAAAAAGAAAATGTATGGCCAGGAAATGAATGTATGGTTAATAAATACCGGTTGGAGCGGAGGAAGCTATGGCGTAGGATCAAGAATACCTCTTAATTACACACGAACAATGATAGAGAGTGCTTTAAACGGTTCTCTTAAGGATGCGATATATTTAAAAGACGAAATATTCGGACTTAATCGAATTCAAAGCATCAGTGATATTCCAGAAGATATTTTAGACCCAAAAAAATCTTGGAAGAAACCTGAAGAGTATGACAGAATTGCCATTAATCTCGCAAAGAAGTTCAATAAAAACTTTGAACAGTTTAAATCTCAATCATCAAAGGACATCTTACTCGGGGGACCTATTTTAAAGTAATATTATAATAAATCGTTAGCAAGATTTGCCAACTCCGATCGCTCGCCTTTTTCAAGTGTTATATGCGCATATAACGGCTGCCCCCTTAGCCTATCCACGATATAAGATAAACCATTAGATTGTTCATCTAAATAGGGTGTGTCAATTTGGTGTACATCACCGGTAAAAATAAACTTTGAGTTTTCACCTGCCCTAGTAATAATTGTCTTGATCTCATGGGGAGTTAAATTCTGAGCTTCATCGACAATAAATATTACATTAGACAGTGATCTTCCTCGAATATAAGCTAAAGGAGTAACAAGAATTTTTTCACTCGCCACCATTTCATCAATTTGTTTGTAATTACGATCACGCTCACTAAATTGATTCTTTATAAACTTTAAATTATCCCAAAGGGGCTGCATATATGGGTTGATTTTTTGTTCTGCATCTCCAGGAAGAAAACCAATATCTCTATTTGACAAAGGCACAATTGGTCTTGCAAGATAAATTTGCTTGAAGTCACGACGCTGTTCTAAAGAACCAGCCAAAGCTAGAAGAGTCTTTCCTGTTCCCGCAACACCCGTCAAAGTAACCAATCTGATTGTTGGATTCATTATTGCATGCAAAGCAAAAGCCTGTTCAGAATTTCTAGGTTTTATACCGTAAAAACTAGCCCTTTCAACTAATTCCATGCTCTTAGATTCTCCGCTAAAAAAGCCTAAGGCTGAATTCTTTGTTGATTTAAGTATATAAAATAAGTTTGGCTGTAATTTAAATTTAATATGACTTTTTTCTGCAGGATCAAGAGCCAATGATTTCTTGTCATGAAGATCCGCAATATACTTCACCGGGAAATTGGGTAATTCTGATCGTCCAGAAAATCTCGTATTTGACTCTTTTACCCTACCTGTCAAATAATCTTCAGCGTGTAAGTTCAGTGCCTTTGCTTTTAGTCTCAAATTAATATCCTTCGTTACTAAAATAACAGGTCTTTTGGGTTCCTTTTCCTGGAGAAAAAGCGCGGCATTTAGAATACTATGATCATTTTTTCCTTTACCGTATATCTCTGTTGCATCAACGTCTAGACCAGGCGTTGCCATTATCACTCGAAATTTCCCTCGCTTTTCTCCATTGAGGCTGATCCAATCTGTTAATTGTTTATTCTCAGCTTTCTTATCCAGCATTCGGATAAACTCTCGAGCCTCAAAGTTTTTTGTATCGCTGCCCTTTTTGAACTCGTCTAGCTCTTCTAATACAGGGATTGGTATTGCAACATCATGTTCGTCAAAATTCATTATTGCATTATGATCATACAATATAACAGAGGTGTCAAGAACAAATATTTTCCGTTTAACTTTTAGCTTAGATGCCATTCTATCATTTTTAAAACCTTATGAAATTATGTCATTAAAGGTGTTCTTTTATTATTCAATTAATATGTTTTTAACATCTCATCGATAGTAACCCTGACAAGGACTAATTTTGCATAATGATTCAAAAATACTTAAGACTGGCTCTTGCCATTGTGATTCTAGGACTTTCAACGCAGCAATTCATTAATTCAGAAATTGGAAATGGGATTTTTTTGATACTTATCTCCTTTTTTCCGATTTTATTCCATTTTAGAAACGAGAGAATATTATTGGCACTGTGGCAGGTGAGAAAGCAAGATTTTGAAAAAGCCGGGAAGCAACTAGACAAAATAAAAAGTCCAGAAAAAACTTTAATAAAAGGTCAGCTAGCTTATTACTATTTTCTAAGAGGATTAATGAACTCTCAAACAAATCTTACAAAAAGCGAATCTTGGATGCGAAAAGCACTTTCCACCGGACTAAGAATGAAACAAGACCGTGCTTTGGCTAAAATGCAGCTTTCAGCAATGGCTATGACAAAAAGAAAGAAGAAAGAGGCACAAGCATTGCTGACTGAAGCTAAAAAATTAGATAGCAAAGGTTTGTTGGCAGACCAAATAAAAATGCTCCAACAGCAAATGAAAAGGATCTAACCTTATTTTTTGGCAATAGGATTAACTGATACAGTAAGATCTTTACTGATTGCAGCTCTCTCTAGACGTAACCGACTGTTCTCAGACTCAACCAATACAGTTTTCTCATCCACATCTAAAATCTTTGCATGGATTCCACTTGTAGTAACTATTCGCATTCCTTTTACTAATTGAGTCCTGAACTTGTTTTCTTCTTTTTGTTTTTTCATTTGTGGACGAATAAAGAAGAAATACATTACAGCAACGATAGCGATTAATGGTAAAAAGCTACTTATACTGCCCGCGGAATTTGCCTGTAAAAATAAATTTGTCATGGTAGAGTATTAATTATGATGCCACTTGGGCTTTTATTTTTAAAACTTTTGTATTCGGAACTGTGTTTGCCGATAGAGTAACAGTCTTTTCTTGACTACCGCCCTTTCCTTTAGAATTAAATTGAACTGATATCACACCCTTAGATCCTGGAGCAATTGGCTCATTAGAATACTTTGGAACTGTACATCCACAACTTCCTTGCGCAGAACTAATAATTAACGGAGCCTCACCTGTATTTGTGAATTCGAAATCATGATCAACGACATCACCATCATTGATTGGACCGAAGTCCCATACTTCTTCTTCAAATGAGAATACCGGTAACTCGTTATTTTTTAAAATATCCGTTACCGCTTCTATTGACATTCTATCTTCAGAGCTTTTTATTTTTGAAGAAGCATCAGAGCAAGAATAGCAGACTGAGACTGCAATAATTATAAAAATCGTATGTTTCATATAGATAGTATCGTTTGAATTTAACGTTTTTTTATTTCAGAAACCTCTTCCCTTAATGTTTCTAAAGTTCTTTTTAACTGAAGTACTTGAGCTAAAGCCCCTAGACCAAAAATAAATCCGATAATTCCTAAAGCCTGCATATTATTTCATTCTTATTTATGGGACTGCGAATGTACTAATCAATTAGCCCTCTCCCAATCTTTTTAACTTTACCCTCTAAAATCATATCCTGAACAAGTGAGTCCAATAAACCATTTATAAATCCAGGAGACTTTTCTGTAGAATACTGCTTTGCCAACTCAATAGCTTCGTTAATCGTTACTTTAACCGGAACCTCGGTAGCATATTGGACCTCGATTATAGATTGTTCAATAATACATCTATCAACAGGTGCTAGTCTTTCATAATCCCATTTTTCAGATTTAGACCGAACCTTACTCATTAGTTCGTCATGGGATGTTACGCATTTTATAAAAATCATTTCTGCAAATGTCTCATCATCATCATCCTTAAATAAATTAACTAGCAGTGGCTTTCCTCTTTTAGCATTCTGTAAGGTTTGAACAGCCATCATTTGTGCTGCATCAAGATCGTCAGACCAATGCATACTTAGATCTTCATAATGAGATTGGATAGATTCATTATTTGCAATTGCATCACGATAAAATCTTTTAAACCAGAGAATACTCTCTTGTTCATCAGGTGTCTCCGAAGAATTAAACCACTCCGAATCCATTTCAGTTACCCAAAAGGAAAAAAAAGCTCCACGAATCATGTCAATATCATCTCCCCAATTAATATTTTTTTTATCCCAAATATTAAAAACACTCTTATCAGAAGATAAAGCGTGCATGAAGGGCATTGCCAGCAATGCTCGAATTCTAGATTCTCTATTAGGATTGGGTATTTTCTTTTGTTTTTCTATTTCTAAACGTTCTTCTAAAAAACGATGAAAATGCCAAAACATTTTCAACTCATAAAGATATAGTGTGTAAATATTTTGAATACTCTTATTAAGATCTGACAATCCATTTTTTATATCTCTGGGTTCGCCTTGATAAAAAGCGAATAGAGCCTGCATCACTTTGATGCGGATATGACGTCGAGTAAGCATAGAACGATATTAAGCCGCAAAAGTACGATCAATTTTACTTTAAAACCGATTAGTATCACTATCAAAAATTAACTCCTCATTCGTTTTTGGATGGTGAAAAGCTAAATGACTGGCATGAAGGGCTACACCTTCGTTATCCCAAGCATTTCCACCGTAAAAAACATCACCTAAAATCGGATAGCCCCTATGACTCGCCTGAGCTCTAATTTGATGATAACGCCCTGTAAATAGTTCAACTTCTGCAGAATTATTATCCATACGGACACCTCTTAAAGATGCCCTTTTTCCTTCATCTTTTGAAACAATTATACTTTTGAAATTTAGATGATCTTTTTTTAAAAAATCTTCCCAATTCCATGTTCCTTCGGGCAATTCGGCATGACTCTTTAACTTATATCTCTTTTTGACTGTTCTCGATTCAAATTGCCTCATTAAATGAGTACAAGAATACTTTTTTCGAGCTAAAACAACGAGACCACTTGTAGGACGATCCAGTCGATGCACAGCCCAAGTAATTCCGCCAAATTCATTTTCTGCCCAATCTTGTAAGTTTGGATTACCGAACTTATCCGGTTCAACCATTAGCATAGCAGGCTTTGAAACAACTGCTATAGCTGCATCTAAGTAAAGAACTTCGGGATCCATTTGGATTGCATTACTGCCGTATATATTAGCATCATTTCCATGCCATAAAAAGCATCTTCAACCGGAATCGTAAATATTCGATATCCTAAAATTTCTGATTCAGAATACCAAACAATAGGATTATCCAAAAACGAGCCTGTTAATATCCCATTAACGAATAAAAAGGGAATCAATATTATTAAATATGACCTAAAAAAAGATTTAAGCCATTTTACTTTCCAAAGCCCAGCTAGAATCAATTCAGCCCCAAGGGTCACACCAATAACGATAGTATATATTCCAGTTTGTTCAATGCTAGCATAAATTAAAAACGCTCCAACTAGTATACTGGCATTATGTATCAATTTCGGAGTAGAATTTATTGGGAAGAAGAGCTGCATAACTTCATAAATAAAATAGCTCGCGAAAGGAACAACGACAAAAAAAAGAACTTCTTCAATAGGAAGAATACCAATGTATATATCAACCAAATAATCAGAATTAAAACCCCAATATCCCTCTAGCGCAAAGAAAACATCCCACGGAATCATTATTGACATCATTAAAAAAGTCGCCAATAACATCCTCTTCCATTTACTGTAATAAGCAATTCTCGGCTCAAATGATCGCGTCAAAGGTCCGAGAAAAACCAAAGTATCTATTAACAAATACAGCCCCTTCATTATGATCGCTTTTTTACCATGCGCTGTGAGTTGATTAACTCTTTTGATACCCAAAGTAAACCAAAGTGCTCTGCTCCTCGCTGATCAAGGTTTTTGTGATGCAGTTTATGCTTTAATCTAACAGCCTTGAAATAGGGGTTTTTGATGTTTCTAAAAAATCTAAATCGCTGATGAATAAAAATTTCATGGACTAAAAAATAAGTTAATCCATACCCAGCAATACCATATCCAAAAGCAACAGATTCAGACACGCCGTATATCATTCCAAGCATAATGCAAAGCCAACTAGGAATTGCAAATATTAAAAAGAAGAAATCATTTTTTTCAAAAAAACCTGGATTCTTAGTGTGATGATCTGAATGCAAAAACCACAAAGGGCCATGCATTAAATATTTATGAGCGGCCCATGCTGCTCCTTCCATTAGAAAATAAGCAGAGACTCCAAAAAACAAATCTATAAATCCCATATTAAAGAAGGTAAAGTTATGAGTTTTGCTATTGCAAACGTTTGAGAACTTCAACAAAATAAATCCACGACTTATTCACAGATTTAATTTCAACTCTTTCATCTGGAGAATGTGCGCCCCTAATATTCGGTCCAAAAGAAATCATCTCCATACCTGGACATCTTTCTCCAATTATCCCACATTCCAGACCTGCATGGCAAGCATTAACGTTTGGATTTTCATTGAACAACTCTCGATAAGTGTTTTCCATCAAATCAGCCAAATAACCAGAGGGTGCTGGCTCCCAACCGGGATACGAACCTGAAAAAGAGGTTTTAAAACCAGCCATATTTAGGTTACCAGCAATTCTATTTGCACAATCCATTTTTTCAGATTCTGAAGAAGAACGCGTTAGGCATAAGATTTCGGCTTTCTCCCCATCAATAATAACGCGAGCTACATTATTTGAAGTTTGAACTAGACCTGGAACCTCAGGGCTCATTCTTAAAATCCCGACTGGGCATCCTGCAATCGCAGAAATAATTCTCTCCTGCTGGACTCCATTCAAAACTTTAGGAACCAAATCTTTAGGTGTTTTTTTATTACATTCTAAAATAAAATTAGGATCTGTAACTCTTAATTCACTTGATAATTCATCGCGAACTGATTTTATTGAAGCCAAAAGCAAATCAGAGTGAGACTCGCCCATTATTACAGTCGCAGATGCTTCTCTCGGTATGGCGTTTCTCAAGTTTCCACCGTCAAAGTCTACGAGTAAAGCACATGCACTTTTCTCTATTTCTCTTAAAACTCTTGCCAACAAAACATTTGCGTTACCCAAGCCTAAATGAATATCCATTCCCGAATGCCCGCCAGAAAGACCCGATATTCTAATCTCAAATATTTCCGGATTTTCAACAGGAGCATCTCTTCTCTCTAGCTCCATAAAAGATGAGACATCAATACCTCCAGCACATCCAATTGTCAATTCCGTATCATCTTCAGTATCGATATTTAAGAGATACTTTCCCTGAATCCATCCCTTTTTCAACCCTAAAGCACCAGTCATACCGGTTTCCTCATCAGATGTAAATAAAATTTCTAAGGGAGGGTGTGACAAATCTTTAGCTCTAAGTAGAGCTATCGCAAATGCAACACCTATTCCATTGTCGGCGCCAAGAGTAGTTCCATTTGCTTTAACCCATCCGTCATCTACAAACATCGAAATTGGATCTTCATACCAATCGTGATTAGTTCCATCATTTTTTTGACATACCATATCCAAATGAGCCTGCACTACTATTGGTGTAGCGCCTGTCATATCATTTGAAGCAGGTTTCGTGATTTTAACATTTCCAACTTCATCTTTCTCCGTTGGCAAATTCAAAGAATTTCCTATTTCCACAGCAAATTTTTGAACTTTATCTTCCCTTTTTGAAGGCCTTGGAACGGAATTTAACTCGGAAAAAGCCTTCCAAATACTTCTTGGTTCTAATTTCGAAATATCGCTCATTAGCTCTATTTTTTCGTATTAATTAATTATCAAACTATCTGTTTCCTGCGGCAACTTAAAAGGCTCTACCAAATCTAATGGTCGAACCCCAGCATGGTCAAACCTGAACATCAAAGCCGATTCGTTGACATACCCATGACCTTCATTATGGCTCCATACATACAGTCTTCTTGGGCCTGCATATGCCATTGGGGTATTGTTTTTCATATAACCGGCATACCAAGCCATATCATATCCCAACCATTCCCATCTACCGGGTGAAATCTTGGAAAAGCGTTGAATCGAATTATAGATGAGATTTCGCTTTATGTAGTCTGCTCTCTCAGCTTGAGCCCAAACTATAGGTTGCCGCAAAAGAAGATATGAATCCAATGCATTACTTTTTAAGACAGAGCCCATCGACCAAAATTCGGTCAGTTCTGGATTTCGTATTCTAAATGCACTTAATAATTGAGCTGCCGTCAGCACATTATTATCCAAAAGAACATACCTAATCAACATATCATTTGGACCTCTCGACACAAGCTCATTGAAATCAATTTCATCGGATAATTCAAGAACAACAACTTCTATTGCTCTTCTACCCATTGAGACATATGATTCCAAAAAAGAGCTATCTAGTTTCATCTTAACGCTATTTGGAGTTAATAATAGAACAGTTATGCTACTGTCATTGTTTTCTCTATCCATGGCAGCTCTTTTCCCTAATGCACAGGACTCAGACTTCCTTGATGGCGCGGCGGCAATTAGCATTGGATTATCTTTGACATTTACTGCTCGAGAAACTGGATTGATCACAGGTATTTTAGTGGATTTTTTTGCCAATATTTGAGATGCTTCAGAGCGAAATGGGCCAATTATTTTTTCAACGCAAAAGCGATTACAAATATCCATGAATCCCTCTGCAGAATATTCATAAATGGAATTAAATGGGTCATCTTGAATTCGATATGAATTATTTTTTTCATTATGATCAACTAGTATCAGTTGAATGTTTTCGCCTAATTTATTCATTGAATCCACTGCTGATCTGAACCCAGAATAAAATTTTGTAGCCATTTCATTTTTAATACTCCATTTCCTTTTAATTGGGGCTGCGAAAAGACTTGATCTAGAGAGAGATTTGCCCAGTTCATAAGATGCAGTATCTATGGCACCAGTGTCTAGCACCATATTAAAAGGGAGTGCTAATGCCCATAAGCGAATGCTCTGATCTTTAGAAAGTGTTTTTAAAACACACGGGTCAAATAGCGTGTCTGAATCACCTAAGGCCTCTGTTTCAACACTAATTAAATTTGTCAACAAAGAGTCATAAGTTTGACCTGTGACAATCTGGCCAAGTGTCAAAAAAAGTATGAGTATATATTTTTTTATTCCCATTCAATCGTTGCTGGTGGTTTACTACTGATATCATAAACTACTCTATTAACACCACGAACATTATTAATTATTTTGTTGGAGATCTTGGATAAAAAACTAAAAGGTAAATGCACCCAATCAGCAGTCATGCCATCCGTTGATTCTACTGCCCTAAGTGCAACTACTTGCTCATAAGTCCGCTCATCACCCATTACTCCTACAGATTTAACAGGAAGAAGTATCGCGCCGGCCTGCCATACCTGATCATAGAGACCTTCGTCTTTTAATCCATTAATAAATATTGAGTCCACTTCTTGTAATATCTGGACTTTTTCATGAGTTATGGATCCTAATATCCGAATTGCTAGACCCGGTCCTGGGAATGGGTGCCTGCCAAGTAATTCATGGGACAAACCTAATTCCTTACCCACTCGCCTAACCTCATCCTTGAAAAGAGACCTCAATGGTTCAACAACTTTCAATTTCATATAATCAGGCAAGCCGCCAACATTATGATGGGATTTTATTGTTACCGAAGGGCCGTTAACACTAATTGATTCGATAACATCTGGGTAAATCGTTCCCTGGGCTAAAAATTCCACTTCTGATATGAGCATTGACTCTTTGTCAAAAACATCAATGAATGCTGCTCCAATAATTTTCCTTTTCTCTTCAGGCTCCTCAATACCCTCAAGTCTTGATAAAAATCTCAAAGAGGCATCTACACCCTTCACATTTAAACCGAGGCCTTTGTATCTATCCAGAACACTTTCAAATTCATTTTTTCGCAAGAGGCCATTATTGACGAATATGCAATAAAGCCGATCACCGATAGCCCTGGATAATATAACTGCTGCTACTGTGCTGTCCACTCCTCCACTCAAACCTAAAACAACTTTTCCCTCTCCGATAGTTTTCTTTAAATGATCGATCGTACTCTCCACAAATGCGGCTGGAGTCCAGCTTGGTGAGCAATTTGCTATGGAATACACAAAATTCTTAAGCAACAATACTCCATGTTGAGTATGATGTACTTCAGGATGGTACTGAATCCCGTAAGTCTCTTGATCATTTAATTTAAACGACGCTATTTCGACATCAGATGTAGAACATTCTACGCTAGCACCTTCTGGTAGTTTGACGATAGTATCTCCGTGGCTCATCCAAACTGATGAATTCATAGGTATACCTGTTAAAAGTTTCGAGCTATTATCTAATCTATTAATCGCAGCTCTTCCATATTCACGATGTTGTGATGAAGCAACTTCGCCACCTTTTATTTTTGCTATGTATTGAGCTCCATAACAAACTCCGAGAACTGGCATTGTCCCTAAAAAGATATCAATGTCCGGCTTTGGAGAATCTGATTCTATTGTGGAATAAGGAGAACCGCTAAGAATAACTGCATTGAAACGCTTCCAGTCTAATGGAATATTGTTGTAAGGGTGAATCTCACAATAAACTTGTAATTCGCGAACTCTTCTCGCAATCAATTGAGTATACTGTGATCCAAAATCCAGTATTAAAATAGCGTCTTGCATAGACTACAAATATACCATGCTAGTCCGGTAGTATCCATAAAAAACCATTGCTTTCATTCTTTAAGCACTCGCTGTATTGCGAACAAGAATGAGATCCAAAATAATAAGTTAAATCTAGGATAGTCCATACTCTTTCCTGTAAAATATTTTTGGGATGATGTTCGTCCCGAAACATCTTAAACCTCTCTAATTCAATACTCTCGTCTTTTAACGCATTTCTTCGAACCCTTTCATTCATGCGCTCCTCATCTTTTTTTATTCTCTGAAGCCACGACTCGACAGACCCTTCGATACTCTTTTTGTCACCGTATGAATGTTTCATTAACGGTCCAATTTTTTCATAAATGGGAAAAGTGTTTTCATCTGAAATTCCTAAATATTTCAGAAGGGATGATCTAAATATCTTTTCCGAAGTCCAATAATCTGAGCCTCTTTTAGAAATCTGAGCCCATTTTCTTGCCACATTCCGAGTCCACCATGCAAATGAAGTTCTAATTTTAATTCTAATCTCTGACTTCATATAATCCTTTAAATATGGAATAAGCTCAAGCCAGTATTCAATTTCACCTGCCCCTCCTAAATAGGCAATATTAGGGATTATGTGTTCTTGATAAATCGGCCGCAAAAGTGCGTTAGGGCTAACCCTTTCCGGATTAGATTTTAATTCATTCACTAACTCTTGAGGTTCCCAAGATTTTTTCTTAGTTACATATTTTCCATTATCAAAATCAATTCTCGAACGCTCCCCTTCAATTAAATAGAACATCATAGATTTCTTAAATGGAACCGGAACCTCTCTTTTAGATTTCTCCCACAAAGAAGTATCTCTTGACTTATATAATGTTTGGTTAATGATCTCATCTTCCCATAAGTCGCTCGCCATGTTTTTCAATCTGGAATCTGAAGCATCAATACAAATCACTTCTGGATGCAAGTCATAAACAAGCCTTCTAGTCGCATCTGAAAGAGTTCCTTCCTTATTGTAAGCGCTGTGAAACTTATCTAATAAATTATTTATGGAGGCATTTGTTCCAAGTTCCAGTTTCATTCTTTGCAAAACTTCAACAACAATAGCTGATGACATTGAACCTACTGCCAAATCTTTTACATTATCCTCTATTGAGAATTTTTTGTTTTTGAATTCCCAATGTCTAATCTCTTCAAAGTCATGATCCTCAGTAGCCATCCAAAAAATAGGAACAACCGGTCGATTGTATCTTTCAGACAATGATTCAGCTAAGTGGTGCGTCTCACGAATTTTTGAATGAACATATAATGGACCAAGGCCGATACATAATTGATGACCACATGTTACTGTAACTGATTTTAGATTTAATAGCTGATCAATTCGTGCTATAAGGTCCTTATTTTCTCTCCATTCTGAGTATTGATCTTTTAGTACATCAACAAGAATAATTCGTTTACTTTCCGAGAAACTTGAACTTCTTTTCTCGATACTATGATGAGAAAAGTCCTGGAAAAATAGATCATTACTCAACTCTGAATCTATTTTTGAACGTACCCAGCCTCCATTGGGGTTATTCTCATTATTAAGAGAAGAATATTTCATTTTAGATTATAATAATAAATTCCTGGCTCCAGGTAATTATTTGCAAATGCTCTCAATAAGATTTTTTCAATTAAAGCATCTTCTTGATTACTATTTGGAAGATACTCTTTCCGAATTGAAATATCCCACCAACTTGCTGTAATTCTCCAAAGCACCGCACTCAATGTGTTTTTATAACTTTTAATAATACCAAAGACCGTATGCTCCGTTTCTCGAAAAACTAACTTACAAAGTATCTGGCCCTCTGAAACTGTTAGTTTATGAAGTTCTGGTTCAAACCGACCCTTTAAAGTTTTATGATATTTCCTTATCATTTTCTTTCGTTCCCAAAACCGAGGTTCTTCCCCTAGCCTTAGATTCAGGCTATCCAATCTCTCTCCCATTCCCTTTGCGTAAGGATAAACTTTTAAAACTCTTCTTCTCAGTAAATAATATCTTCTGCGAGCCTCAGGGTCAGAAAATATTGGATTATCAAGAACGAGTATATCATCTAGAAGAAGCCATGAAATTGTATCTCCATTAATTACTGAGAATTGACTTTTTGAGGTATCAAAAAAAATTTCATGTTGACCGTAAATACTAGTCAATGAAAAAAGAAAAGCTAGGAATATAGATTTCCTTAGTTGAATCGTGACCTCCATTTAGAAATGGTTTCTTTTGAATCTTTTACATACTTATTCCCTTTGAAGCTAAAACCATGCAGCGAGATTGCAAATTGATCATGCTCACATTTATTAAATTCATTTGGACGAAAGTGATTTTCTACAAAGTGAGTATTGTAATCACCATCTAAAAACTTTGGGTGATTGAGTACAAACCTCCCAAAATTAAGAGTAGTTTCTACACCTACAATGACATAATCTTCAATAGCTCGAATCATCCGCTGAATTGCAATCTCTCTGGTCTCTCCCATGATAATCAACTTAGCTATCATTGGATCGTAATGAATAGAGACCTCCATCCCCTCTTCAATACCATCATCTATTCGTACACCCGGTCCTTGAGGTCTCTTATAAATTGCTAAAGTCCCGGTATCTGGAGCAAAATCATTTGCGCAATCTTCAGCATATACTCTTAATTCTATGGCATGTCCTCTGAGTCCAACTTCATGCTGCGAGTACCCGAGATGTTCCCCATTTGCTATTCTTAGCTGCTCCCGGACTAAATCCAGACCAGTTATACATTCAGTTACTGGATGCTCTACCTGC
>MDSY01057715.1_pt1 | contig 16551 bp, 14 predicted proteins | sample 811131 | NCBI WGS metagenome assembly MDSY01 (sample SAMN05326643, study PRJNA326480) | marine metagenome | isolation source: seawater | place: Atlantic Ocean: South West | collected 2010
TCCATGATATGTTAACTCCTCTGCGATCATTCGCATCAGTAGCATTATAATTACCCAAATGAACGTATGCATATGCCACTGGAAGAATTTCAGTGGAAGTTGTAATTGATCCGGTCAGACTTGGAAAAGAATTAGTACCAACACTATCCGTAAATTGAGGAGCAATGTTATCATTAATTTTAATTTTTTGAGTCTTTTGTGATAAATTACCTACAGCATCTTTAGCAGTCCACTTAACGGTTAATCCCTCATTTGTATTAGTACTTGTATTCAAACTATCAGTATAATGTAATTCAACATTTTGCATATTAAATCCACTTGTTACATGACCACCCGGCGCAGTGTCCTCATCTCCATCAAAATCTCCTACTACAGCCCAATTACCTGCAGAACCTGATATACGTACATTATTAGCATTAAGAAATTCCCATATCATTTTTGGTTCATCTTGTCCAGCTTGCAACTGAGCATCCGCAAAATCAGGAACTCTTAAATCAAAAGTGACTGTCTGCGCATCAATACTACTTCCCAGTTGTAATTCTATTGGGTCGTCCAAAGCAGAACCATTGTATTCGAGAGTAATGTCGGGTCCGTAATTATCCTGTATATATATTATTGTATCACGAATATTCTGACCAGAAGTTTGATTATTCGTATCAATTGAACCGTCTCGTGCTGAATTCCCTGCAAGATCCCTCGCATCCCATTCTATTTTATAGGGAGACTTGCTAAGTTCAAGAGTAAAAGATCCACCACCTAATGGTAAATTTGAATTAATGTCATTGGTGCCATGCCAACCCGTGTAACTTGTACTATCAACATAATTACCATTTGCGTCAGTTTCCAAAAGTCTGTATCTATATGTAATCGGATGGTCTGATGGCGCGCTAGAATAAAAATTATCATTTGGTATATTCATAAAATCCGATATTTTCGGGGAGTAGTTAGATATAGACGTTGCTGGTTCTACTATTATCAGTGTAATGTTATCTGAATTAGGAAGCATATTTAATTGTGGCGGATATCCATCAAGTATATCAATATATGTGTATTTTGCAGGGCTCTCATTTCCACTATTATCTATCGCGTACCATTCGATTCTATAAGGAGAACCGGAGCCATTTGGTCCATATCCGCCATTAGTATCTCTAAAGTACATATTGAATACAATTGTATCAGTTAACATTCCATTTCCATTTTGACCGGATACTGGTGTGTCATAATCATTTGTTGTTGAAGAATTTAGTTTCCAATAAATTGTTTGAATTGAACTATCGACATTATCAGATACACTACTTATTTCATCACTAATTTTTACTGAAACCTGTGTAAAAGTCTCTACTGTTGTTATGTATTTTGTAAGAGACGTTGCATTGAGACCATTTGTTAATACAACAGTTGGAGGATAAGAATCTGTTACAGTAATTATTTGGTCTTTAGTGGTCGTATTCCCCATAGCATCTGTAGCAGTCCATGTTATTTTATTACTATAAGTAACGGAGTCCGATAATGCTAATTTATCACAATAAATATGAAAACTTCTTTGCTCACCCGGAGCCATCCCGTTGTTTTGACTCGCAGAATCATATAGAGATCCCGTATTAGCATTTCTATAAGTATAATGTACTACATTAATCGGTACAGCCACAACACCTGTACCTACGTTATCTTGTACTGATGGCGCCTCCACTAAAACTGTCTCATAATTTTGAAGACTTGTAATAGTTGTGTTCGAGACATCTGGTTCTAAAGTTATAACGGGACCTTGTGTGTCTGCTGTAGATTTGGGGGCATTTATGTCAAAAAATAATTTATTTAATCCCGAAATATCATCAAAAATATCGCCATTATTAAGCCCATTTGATTTAAAACTTGAATTATTCCATCCGCTGTCTACTTTTATTATAACAATACCCGAATAATAATCTATTGAATTCTCCGTCACTTTGGTATCATAACTGTAAACATCTATCATATTTCCAGTTGCATCGTCCTCGGAATAATAATTAAATGTAATAGGATAATCCACCGGAACATTAAATTGATAAACCCCCTCTATGTCTGGACCATTTGCGTCTACACCACTTGGAACGGTTATGTGACCCACGAGCTCACTGGAACTTGAGTACAATTCTATATCATCGTTTATATTGACAACTCCTCTCCCTGAACTCACATTAGTCGTTCCATTTATTATAAAATACAACGGCGATGCCCCGCCATAGGTCGGATCGTTCACATCGAGTATTAGGTCATTGTTAGCATCAATTTCAAAGACAATCATAGTTGTTGTATTAACTGCAGCTCCTGCTGCATTATACCTTTGATACCTCACATAACCTGTTGATTGATTAACGTTTACGTAATATTGACCATTTGCAAACCAGAGACCCGAAGTATGCATAGAAATTTGTGCTGGAGGCGTTCCCGAAAAGTCTGTTGGCGAAGGAGCTACACCTATATTTAGACCTATCTTATCATAGTTGTTAACATTCAAATCCGTACCATTATGATCAAATTTATATCTCCATGTATTATTACCTATGTCATGAACACTAAGATTTATTAAGGTATTTTGGGGTAAGGGAATAACAGTCTCCATTTCTGGCTCTGGTTCCGGCTCTGGTTCAGGCTCTGGCTCCGGTTCGGGTTCAGGTTCAGGTTCTGGCTCCGGTTCGGGTTCAGGCTCTGGCTCCGGTTCTGGCTCCGGTTCTGGTTCTGGCTCCGGTTCTGGCTCTGGTTCCGGTTCTGGTTCCGGTTCTGGCTCTGGCTCAGGTTCGGCTTGATCAACATAAATATTTATTGTTTGTATAACTTCTTGTCTTCCGTTTGGAGCATTATTATCGATTAATTTTAGTCTTACTATATAGGTCCGGCTTTCATCCTCGTCATGAGGTATACCATATAACCTTTTGCTTGTTTCATCCCAAATAAGCCATGGTATCGGATTTTTATTATAATCAATAACCCCATTTGTATAAATGTAATTAGCTGAATTGCCAGCATGTACATGTGGATTACCAAGATTATCAACAAGATCAGAATGTAAACCTGCAAGTGTATTATTCGCAGGACCTTTCTCGAAACCATCCGCTGTTGTTGGATATTCAACTATAATATTACTAACCTCATTACTGTTTGCATCTTTCCCCTCAGGAAAATACTCATACAATTGCCTTGGTCTAACCCCAACAAGTGGATTAACTCCATCACTCCAGAAATGTAACTCTGCTTCTGGCTCTGGCTCTGGTTCTGGTTCCGGTTCTGGTTCGGGTTCTGGTTCTGGCTCCGGTTCCGGTTCTGGTTCTGGCGGAAGTTGATAACAAGAAGCAGAAAATTTTATTCTATTTTGCCCACCCATAAATCCTTTGCCCTTAACATGATAACTGATTGTTCCAAAAGTATCATTAATTTGATTAGTATCAGATGGTATTTCAATTTTTATCTTACCAGAATAATAATTAATTATTATCCCTTCTACTGTTCCTACTCCTTCTGACTGTCCCTGACCTGCAACAATCGTTATAACAAATTTTGAATTTTCAGATACTGTATCTGCTATAACAAAGCCGAGTGGAATATCAGATGGTATATCTAATATATATTCACCAGTATTTAATCCTATGTTATCATATAAATTATATGATATTGAATTAAATTCAATCAGTCCATTCAGAGCAACACTATTAATTGATTGTTGGCTTAAACATTGTACAATAGTATTATCCGGTTCTGGTTGTCCAACTGCCCAATCACCTCCCACAAAAGAAACTACATTGATTAGATATGAATTTTTATCATAGATTCTATGATCAATCGAAATGTTTTGAGTTCTTTCAAGAATCACTTCAATATTTTCAAGAGCTTGTTGGTTTAGAGAGTTTGGAAAATTAGCTGTAATTATTATTTCTTGATCTTCAAATAATTTAATCGCATCACTCTGATATGTACTAAAAATTATACTTTTATCACCATAATCATTCCATAATGTTTGTAAATCTTGACTGTTAATACCTTCTGCATTAGATATAAAACCATTAATCTGACCATCTTGATCCGTTTCTCTATATCCCGTTATAGAGGCTATATCTGAATTCCATGCGTAATTATTTGCATATATTAGAGAAACTTTTGATAAAAAGGTATATTCTGTATCTAATACATTATGTGGAACTTTTAAAATCAGATCTCCAGTATTTTGATTTATTTCCAGATAGAATGATTCAATTTCTGGTTCTGGCTCAGGTTCAGGCTCGGGTTCCGGTTCTGGCTCTGGTGCCGGTTCAGGCTCCGGTTCTTTTGGAGCCTCTATAATTCCAGTGCGAATTCCTTCCTCTATATGCCATTTTTTAAGATTCCAACCCTTCGCTTTATTCAATGTGTACTGTGAATGATTCCCATGTCTTGTACGTTTATCACCTTCCCGTGCAGAAACAATACACTTTTTATCATCAATATTATCTCCTTGTTTCCTTGCGGGCATTACTATTAGTTGGATATTAATGATATGGTGGAATTAACGTAATTCAGCTTTGGACCTGTTTCTCTTTGTTCCCATGAAAGATTTGTTAATTCACCACTATGTACTTTCACATGACACTTTTTACATAATACAACCAAATTATGCATATTATTCTTATGAAAATTATCTATAAACCCGTCACTATTCGCCATACATTGCATATTAATATGGTGTGTATCCAATGGAAGTGAAGTTTCATTTTGTGGACTATATGCACATATCTCACACTGACGGACAAATAAATTGCTATTATATCTAGAACGACTCTGTTTTACACTTGACTTTCTTTTTACACCATTTCTTTTTAACATTTTAAGAAATAACCCGTCCTTAAATAATTTTGAAGCAACCTTTGTACCATAGTCTCTGTTTTCTGGTGCCCCAGAGGTAATCTTTCTATCAAAAATTAACTCTCCATTATCTCCTTCACGTATCTTTAGATGTATTACCTTCAAACAATTCATATCCCCTATCGTATCCAATAATTCAAACAGGTGTGTTGCAAAAATATAACTTGTTTTTTTTAGTTCTAACCATTGTAACATAGTTGTTACAATTTGAGTTGCAGACTCCCTTTCAGTTGATGCGCAAAACTCATCGGCAAGAACAAGTGTCTTATTACACGCATATTGTACACACTTATCCGCTTCAGTAATTTCACATATAAATGAACTATGTGCTTCAAACAAATTATCCGAATTACCAATTCGAACTATTAGTTTCTCATATGGAGTTAATTTATACTCTTTTGCAGGAACAAACATACCCGATTGAGACATTATTACCGATAATGCCACACTCTTCAATAATGAAGATTTTCCTACAGAATTTACACCATATAACAAATAACTATTATCAAAACCAAGCACAATATCATTCGGAACAAATGCTATCCTTTCATTCCTCAGTAATTGTTCTATCATTGGATGGCGAAGCTGCTTCGCACTAATACCACTATCTTCAGAATCAACCAGAACAGGACGAACATAATTCCAATCAATCGCTACTGTTGCATAAGAATAATATACATCCATCCAAGCCATTGAATCAATAATTGTCATCAAACATTCATCATAATATTTCTCATACCAACCAATCACCTTCTCCTTTACTAACTTATTTGTCAAACTATCTATCTTATGCTTCAAATACACAATATCCTCCGTTTTTTTACGAGTAATATCAGAAGTAATTTTAACCTGAGATGTATTACTCGAAAATTTAAGGCTTTTTGCATGTTCTTTTGACAAATATGAGCCGATAACATCTCGGCACGCAAGGCTGCGCTTTCCATCAATATATGACTCAATCCCTTTCTTCAAGGCAGTAGCTCTTTTTTTTGTAGTCTCAAAAAAATACCCATCTTTTTCAGTATTACGCAAATGTATTGTTTCACCACTCAAAGTACATAAATCACTACGAATGTTTTCCAAATCTTCAAAACATTTATCATAACTATTATACAATTCCTCTAAATCTGGACAAATTCCTTCATTAAATACATTACCTTTCCCATTTCTACAAGAATCAATACAAAATTCTGCCTCTATTTCCGAAGAATAATTCTGAAATTTCTGAAAAATATCTTCATCTGGAATCCAATGTGGTTTATCTGAATATCCCAATACAATAGTTAACAATGTAATAATACGATTATTCATATCATAAATCTTAGGAACATCTGAATAAGCATCAATACGTCCGATTGCAAAACGACGATATAAACGTTCCAGATCATGAATATGAAGATGCTTCTTAATGTCAGTTAACAAAGTTCTGTTTTTTACAAAGAATTCTACGGCATCATATCGCTCGTTTAACACATCTATTTCACAAGAGGGGTGACGTATTAGATAAAATAGCTTCTTCTTACCAGAACATGTTAACGTCTTATTTATAAACCTCATCAGATTGTCTTTCTCATTAGAAAATACCTGCAATTTATTAAAAGCATTGTTATATGTTGCCAACTCTGTATTTTTAGATTGCGAAATATATTTAGGACGAGACAAGTTTTTAACAAAATCTGGGTGATGATCTTTTAAAAAATACAACATCAACAACATATTACCTATATCTTGTTTGGCTACATTCTCCAAATTAAGATTATCATAAATTTCTTCATAAATGTTATGATATTTCGAGAAAAAATTCTCAAGTAAATCCTTATGATTTTTGTGATTCAAAATTTCATCTTTCGCTTTAGATACAGAGATTACATCATTATGTACTAATTTTGAAGTACCAAAATTTGGTAATTTAATCTCTTTGTTACTAATGATATTCAATAGTAGTTCATTCGCCCTGTAAGTATCCATTAAATCGTAAATCTTTTCATATAATCTCTCAATTGAATCGCCGGGAGTTTGTTCAATTTCTATGATGCGAATATCTCCTCTATTTGTATCTGAAACACTCATATACATATACCAATCATCTCCATCAGATTCTACTAAAACAGATGCCAAAATAGCATCATCTTCATCATTATCACTATCTAAATTACAACCAGGCGATATAATACGAGTTACTTCACGCTTTGCTGGAGTCGTATTTGTTACTTGATCTACATATACAATCGTATAACCGTTTGAAATTAGCTTCTTTTCATGCCGCTTGTAACTAATAACATTTACACCAGCCATATAATGACCCTCCTTCTTCTTACTAACACGAAAACCTAGAATCTCCTCACATACTTTTATTTGTTCTGTATCTCTTTCATCCCCTGGTGCATAAACTTCATAAAAACTTCCACATTGCATAAGCACGATTGTCTTATGACCATACTTATTTCTATATTTATCTGTTAGTCTACAATATTCTTCCAAAATATTAGGCATTTTATGTTTTGTCTCTTACGTATATTTATAGAACTAGTCTTATGTTCATTTAAGACTAATCAAATGTACGTAAATTATGAGCATACCAACCAGGACAACAACTTGCAAATAAACAAGTCCGCATACTAAACCCATTATCATTGGCATATGCTTCTCCAGACAATCTTATTTCTCTAACTTCCCATACTGTTCGTTTATAAGGAAAAAATTTAGTCACTTGATCTACATATACAACAGTATAACCATTGTATAGCATTCTGTTCTCATAATATTTGTACATGTTATATCTAAAGCCAGATGCTATTTTATCATTCTTTTCTTCTACACTAAGACGAAGGATATCTCTACAAACTTTAATTTGTTCCTCATCGTGTCTATCCGCATATACTTCATAAAAATTACCCACTTGTAGTAGAACAATAGTATACTTACCGTACTGATTCCTGTATTTATCTATTTGTGTAGCATATTCATCAGTTATAGTAGTCATATTCTATTAATATTCATCCATATTTTTATGAAAGTGCGTCTATTTTAATAATATAAGGTTATTGCTAATAATATTTATCATGTCCTTCGTAGAAGCAAAAGATGGTGAGGTTGATTATCTTGATGTTGATACTCAAATTCCCGGACAACAATACGTATGCATTTCATTTATTTCCCCTGAAAAGGTTCTCATACAAAAGGACCAATTTATAATGAAAAAATTTATTAAATCTTTAACTGATGAAAGTGGTAATGTCGTAATTAGTGCCGATGAATTTGACACAAAATATGCTGATTATATTGCTTTAAATTCAGAAGAAATTGAGCAAGAATTTCATAAAGAATCCGGATTCCAAACAACAATGCGAGGTGTTAAAATTCGTGGAACGTATAATACCTATGATGAAGCTACTCAACGTGCTAAAATTCTTCAATCGAGTGATAGAGATTTCCATGTATTTGTTGGACAAGTTGGATACTGGCTACCATGGGATCCAAATGCCGATAATATTTCCGATCAACAATACATGGAAAAAGAACTAAATGAACTCATGTCGAATTACAAATCTAATCAATTACAGCGAGACATGTTCTACCAAAATCAAGTTGATGAACAGAGAAAACGAGCACAAGAGGAAACAGAAAAGAAAAAACAAAAGATTAAAGAAGAGGAAGCCGCACAAGAATAAAATTTTAAAATTTATTCCGAATACTTTCCATTGTTTTTGCAGCTATCTGTATATCATCAAATATTTGAATAAAATCTTTCCAACTAATCCAGAATAAACCATCCGCATCACTCGTCCAATTTAGTTTTTTTGCTATTTCAGGATGTTCTTTCCACTTTGAAGAACTATCACACCAATCAAGAAGACTTTCGTGGCTATTTCCCCAGGGATTTCTTAACTGAACTAATTTTATATTTCCGTCCTCAAAAACTCGGAGTAAAGAGTATGCGTGCCTCTCGATTAAACCATCATCTCTTGCCTTTTCCATTTCTTCTCCGTGTATTGAAGCCGCAATAACATAATTTTTATTATCACAATCTTTCAAATATTTAAACATATCTTCTGTATTACTTGTCTTTTTAGTTGAACGAATCCACATCTTTTGAAAGTTCCATGGATCTTCTTTTAATTTTTTTAGAGCTGGAGCTCTTTTTGTCCATTTATCATCTTTACTTTTACACCATAACTCCAGATCTTCACATCCTGTCAAAACCATCCATGCCAGAACTGGATATCCACCACATAATTTAGTATAAGAACCCGACACCTTTGCCAATGCCTTCTCTAAAAGTAGTATATACATTTCATTTTCGTTGGGCTGAGCAAAAAGAGGTCTTGGGATGTCATACCATTTCTTCTCAGCACATGGTATACGATCATCTATTGTTATAACTTCCCAACTTTTAGAAGAAATATTATATAATTTAATCTCATATTTACCTTCATCTGAAATTTTGTTTGTTTTGAAAATATTTTCCTGAAAAAAATTTGGAAACTCAGCAAGGGTGGATATAGCACATAATAACCAACAATCACCAAGACTCCCCTGTAATACGTCATTTGGTTCAACATTATGAAATAAAACCATCTCAGCACACTGAGGCTGTAATTTGCTTGCTCTTATCCAACATATATTTTCAAATTTTTTATCACCAATCGATATTTCATTCGCCGGAAAGTCTTTATCCAAAAACATATCCAAATCCTTATCTGTATTCAAATAGTCTGAATCACAATTGTAATATGGTTTTACAACAATCCCAGCTTTTTTCCAATCCGCCAATTCAGGTGAAATAACATCACTATCTTTACTCTTCATATACATATAATTTGAACCAGGATTTACACCTATACCCCAACAATATTTATTACGATACAAATACTTCTTGTCTTCCTCATTGTAATATACGCATCTGTCCTGTGACATTTTTTTTATTTTTCTATAACCGCCTCTAATGTTGTAATATTTTGAATATACTATTATCGAATCAGGAGGTTTATACTCTACCGATTTATCATTCTCTTCATTAAATAAAGTACATTTCTCTACATACATTTCCTCATCTTGTATCCATTTTCTTGAACTATCTAAAACATTCCATGTTCCTTTTGCCAAAATATCCCCTGATTTAGAAAACGCCCTGAACGAAAGACTATTTAATCTTGTTCCAATCACATAAAACTCTGGACGAACTTTATATATATACATTCCTGACTCTACATTACTAAACAGATCCTCACCAAATTTACCCTTTTTTGATAGACAACTATATTTGCCAGATATTTTTCTACCACTATATTCTTTAGAACATTTTACAATAATCCACATATTAGTAAGTATTACCAAAACATAGATTTTCTTATATTTTAAATTATTTCAATAATTAATGAAAAATACTACAGACTTGTTTTCAGATATCTCTATCATATTTCTAATTGTTGTTATCGGGTTTTTAATTCCAATTATGTGTAGAAGAAATACTGTCGAGAATTTTTACGGAAAAAAAGGGGGTTGTGCAAAAAAAATCAATAGAATGTCGAAAAAAATTTCAAGAATGGAACGAAAAAAACAAAAACAAAAAGCTAGATGTAACCGTCGTATTAATAAATGTTCTTCACAAAAGAATGACATAAAAGAAAAAGTTAAAACATGTAAAACCGACCTAAAAGACAGTCGTGATTCTACTCAAACATGTAAACAAAATAAATACAATATGAAACAAAAACTTAATGCACAACTTCAAAAAAAACGAGAAGAGCTTCGCGAACAAAGAGCCGAGAATAGACGTCTTGCTACAGAAAAACAATTATGTGAGGTATTAGTTCAGGAAAAAGAGGAAGAATGTAAAGTTCTTGCAGATAGAATTGAAAATAATCGCTCGGGTACATTTACTGCTGATACACTCTAATTATTATCATCAATAATAATAATGAAATTACCTATCTGTATTAATGCGGTTATTGTATTCATCTTTGTTATTCTATTAACCAATATACTCTATAATACAGAATCATTTTACGGAAGAAGAAGACGCCGCCGCAGACGCGCCGCTACCGCTAAAGAAAAAGAATTTAAATGTATGGAGGCAGCTCTCGCAGGCGAGTGCGGCGGACTACAAATCGAAGTAGTTAAGGGGAATCGCAAGCCCATTGCTAGAAACAAGCGCAATTGGATCTTGTGGCGTGAGTGTGCTCCCTATAAAACCTGTCAGAAACTCGATTCCATCAAGAAAAAGGAGCGAAATCAAAATAGAAAAGTATGTCAGCATAAAATGACTGTAAAAAAAGCTCAACATAAGGATAAAATAGCCAAACTGAAAATTCAACACCAATATAGTACGGATCAAATGAAACAGGATTATGAACAACAAATTGAGAAACTTGACGAAGATATAACGCAATATGAATCTAACTTACTTGATAGAAATATAGAAATTCAAAGACTTGGTGAAGAAATTGTAGACAAGCAAAATAATATAGACGAAATCACAGCACAATATGCCCATCTTGAAAGTGATATTAAAGCGAAACGTACACAATCATTCTCTCGGCAACAATTATAAATAATTTAATAGATTAATTATGCCTGTTAATAAAAGACGTACATTGAAAAGAAGAAATTCTAAAAAAAAGTCTACTAAAAAACTTAAGAGAATATCTCGTGGCGGTACTAAAAATCCTCAAGATGACGACTCTACTGTAATATTAGACCCAATCACTGGAAATACCATGTTTTTTCCAACTAAAGCACAAGCCATTAAATACAACCGTGATCGTTCTAAGCTAAAACATTCTCCAAAAAAAAGTGCTGCAAGAAAAATCAACACCTTATTCCGTAGAAAATCATCTATATCATCTACCTCATCTGATTCAGATAAAACAAAAGAGAATAGTCTACCAAAAAAGTCAACTCCGAATACTACACCAAGTCCACTAACTCCACTACTCGGCACAATGGCAAATGCTTCATAAAATTTAAAATATTAGTAAATAACTAAATACGAATGAATACAGTTGATACAATGAATGATTATAATTATACCGCTACAACACGATTTTCAAGAGAAGCTTTATGTCCAACTGATGATAAATTTTGCGAAGATGTACAATGCAAATGGGTGTGTAATCAAAAAGCCGAATGTAAAATGGAATCAAGACCCGTATGTGAAGTACCAAAATGTCGTGTAATATGTGATCCACCAAAAACACCACAATGTACTGTTAGAACCTCAGCACCTGTATGTAAAACTGTCTGTAAAAAAGTTGATGGATGCTATTCATGTTCAAACGTATGTCAACCACTTAAATCATGGCTTGAATGCGTTAAACCTAAGCCATCCTGTCAAGTTAAATGTGATCCACCAAACTGTAAAAAAGAATTTGAACTACCAAAAACTGGTTGCGCAAAACCAACATGCAAACTCGTATGCCCACCATCAAGAGATGGTTCTTTTTCATATACAAGTGCTAATCTTGACACATTTAATAACAAAACGAACTAAAATCATTTATTAGTTACACATATGAAGAATACAAAAAACGATATTATTATAAAACCTACTCCAATATGAAATAGTCTATTATCAACCCAAAACACCTCTTTTAATATCTTAAATAACTCTATTAATTTATCCCACCATTCACCATATTTTAAATCGTCGTATCTCTTGAAATCTAATAATTCCAAAATTATTTTATTCCATGTTAGTACAAATTCATCTATTAACTGCCGGACAGATATATCCAGAAATGGGTTTTCACTTTCTTTTTCATCAATAAAATCCTCTGGTAAGTCGGTAGATTTGAACTTTTTTTGTCGTTTTATTTCCTCTAATTCTTTACGCATCCTAATCTTACTATCTTCTACAGATGTATCTAATAATGAATTCGATTCATCTTTTGTTTCCTCCAATACCGTATAGGATGTTTCCAATACCATTGTAATTCACTTAGAAAATAATTTCCATTCTTTTTTACATATATCATATACCTGCGATACCTTTTAAAGCTACTTCCGCATCCTCTGTAGGTAAAACACCGCTTACACCTATCGCACCCACACAATATTCATCTATAAATATTGGCTCTCCTCCCCCCAATACCGTATGACCGGCTGCCAACAAAGCCGGGCGAATACCATTTACCGCATTTTCTAAATCCAAAGTCGGTTTACGAAATAATGCTGCCGTTTTTGCCTTATTTTTTGCAAGCTCCGCTGATGCTGGAAATGCACCATCAAGTCGTGTAAAACATAAAGGTACACCAGCAGGATCTACTATACAAATCGCAACTTTCCAATTAGCATCTAATGCCGCCTTTTCTGCTGCCTTCAATATCTTATTCGCTAAATCACTATTTAATGTTGGAGGGGACAAATTACTTATTGTTTCATTATACTCATTTATCATTCTATTAACCATAAATACCGTATTCTGCACATATTTTACATTCGATATACCTTGTCCACACCCATATATTTTCGACCAAGGCTTTGGCTTATCATTATTTGAACTAAATACATCACTACTATTTTTACTATCTTTATTCGCTATTACATCACTTATTTTCATACCCGCATTTTCTATCGATTTACCCAAATAATTCCCGTGAATTCCTGTAAACATATTCGTATTCACTATATCCTCTGATGTAGAATCTATTACCATCTTTTTATAATCATCCGATGCATTCGCATCTGTTGTAGCTATAAAAGGTGAACCTATATACGCAAAATCTGCACCCATCGTTATTGCCGCCGCCACACTTTTACCATTCGAAATCGCTCCAGATAATGCAAGTGGTCCATCAAACCATTCTCTTATCTCTTGTATTAATGCAAACGGCGACAATGAACCAGCATGACCACCTGCTCCCGCTGCAACTGCTATTAAACCATCCGCTCCCTTCTCATAAGCCTTCTTCGCATGTTTATTATTTGTTACGTCGTGTAATACAACCCCTCCATAAGAATGCACCGCATCATTTATTTCTTCCTTCGCACCAAGACTTGTTATCACTATAGGCACTTCATGCTTTACTATTGTTTCCATATCTTGCATCAATCTATCATTTGACTTGTGTACTATCTGATTTACAGCATACAATGGACATTCTATATCATCATTATTTAAACGACTCTTTATCTTCACTAACCAATCATCCAGAGTTGATTCCTTCTTTTCATTCCTTGCATTCAAAGCTGGAAAACTACCAATTATTCCTGCCCTACATTGATTCACTACCAACTCTGGTGTAGAAACAATAAACATTGGTGCAGCTATAATTGGTGCCTTTACATGCCTAAGCATCAAAGCTTTACTTGTCATACAACTTTCTATTCAGTTTTAGTTATCCTTTTTATTCATACGTAACTTCTCCCTTAAAAATCCAGAAGTTCTTGATTTAAACCTCTTATCCTCTTTAATAATACATTTCCATTTCTCTAAATCTCTAAATTTCTCTCTTTGTAGTGCTGATATATTCGGCATTATTTTAACCCTATCAAAATAATCTTATTCTATTATTAAAAATAACTCTAACATATCTATTATGAAGTGTAATATTTCGGAAATCATTAATATCACCAAACACGGTATTATCAAAGATTTGAAGGAAATTAACTTTACAGGCTTTTATATTATCTTTTTTGCTCTTGCCATGGACAAACTAATATTTTCTAGAATCAACCATCTTTTCATTTAAGATTTATTTGCTATATATTTATATACCTATGCAGATCTTTGTGAAAACTTTGACCGGTAAAACAATCACTCTTGATGTTGAACCTTCTGATACGATAGATAATGTCAAACAGAAGATTCAAGATAAAGAGGGAATTCCTCCAGATCAACAAAGGCTTATATTTAGTGGCAAACAATTGGAAGACGGGCGAACATTGGCAGATTATAACGTACAAAAAGAGAGTACTTTACATCTCGTTCTGAGACTAAGAGGAGGACCAGGTGGTGGTGGAAACAACGGTGGTGGAAATGGTGGAGGATGTGATGGATGAGGATAAAAGATATATGCTCAAAGGCTATCAAATCATTGAAATATGACGGTCTACATCGACTAAAAATGATTTAGACTTGACTTAATGATATAATAGCTTTTCTAAATTGCCATACAAAATATGGTCTTAATTAAACATATATAAGGTAACACTAATATATTATAATAATCCAATTAAGGATTCAAAATTTGGCTTAGTGGTCTAGTGGTATGATTCCTGTTTTGGGTACAGGAGGTCCCGGGTTCAATTCCCGGCTGAGCCCTTTATACTTTTATAGAAGTATCTTTGTTACTTCAGATTAAAATCCTTTTGTGTTAATCGATATCCCCATTGTTGTAATGTTTGTCTTATAACCGGAGATATTGATTCATCATTAAATTTTGCTTTTTTGTCTTTTATCTTATTTATGAGAGCATTTCTAAATCTCCCTTTTGGTCCTGCTAAATTCAACCATCGTTTTATTTGTCTTTTATCATCTTCTGTTCTTCTACCATTATAAAATCTGCAATACCATTGCACCCAACCGTAAGGATCCTGCTCATGAATCCAATCTTTTGATTCCCAGTCTTTTAAAGAAGATCCTGCTTTTACAGAATATCTATTGTACTTCTTGTAGTCTTTTTCGGGATTTACTAATAAATGCTCTGGCACATCTTTCAAAAATTTGAATTCTTTATGTTGATTACTCAATCTTTTCTCCAAAACACCTGAATAAATATCTCTCCAATATCCTCCCCAATCAATAAAACTACCTAATGAAAAAATTTGCTTTGGAGTCAGATTTGGAGTAAATTCAGGATAATCCTTAAACTTCGGCATATTACTTATTTAATTATTTTCTTATCTGTAATGATACATTTAATTAGTTACGGAAATAAGGAATATGAACACTCAAAACAAAGAATATATGAAGAAGCGATATCCACACATTGGTTTGATACGGTCACAATATATGGACCCAATGATTTGGATAATGATTTCAAATTAAAGTTTAAAGATATATTACAACAACGTAGAGGAGGAGGATATTGGATATGGAAATCGTATATAATTAAAAAGAGATTGAATGAAATCAATGAAAATGATATATTAATTTATCTAGATGCAGGATGTCAAATAAACCCAGAAGGAAAACAACGATTTCACGAATATATTGAATTGTTGAACACAAGTAATACTGGAATTATATCCTTCCAAATGCCCCATATTGAAAAAATATGGACTATAAAGGAAGCATTTGAATATTTTAATATTGATTTGGATAGTGATATTGCGAATACTGGACAAATACTTGGCGGTATTCGAATAATGAAAAAAAATATGAATCTAATGTCTATAATAGATCTTGAAATCAAAACATTATACGATAATCCCTTACTATTTACAGACTACTACAATAAAAAACAAAAGAAACCTTTCAAAGATAATAGACATGACCAAAGTATTTTCAGCTTAATAAGGAAAATGAATAATCCAATATTGCTAAGAGATGAAACTTGGTTTACTCCTTTTGGTAGTAAAGAATCTTTAAAATTTCCTTTCTGGGCTAAAAGAATAAAGGATAAGTAACACCAAATCATTATTCCCAATTTTAATCTATATTCTATCTATAATGGCTAAAATCGCTGTTATTATGTTCTATACTAAGGGTTATTCTCTTGGTAATTATACTCATAA
>MDSY01106569.1_pt1 | contig 16550 bp, 17 predicted proteins | sample 811131 | NCBI WGS metagenome assembly MDSY01 (sample SAMN05326643, study PRJNA326480) | marine metagenome | isolation source: seawater | place: Atlantic Ocean: South West | collected 2010
CGGTGCGGATCAACGGGCTGGATACGCCGTATTGGTACCGCGATGTGGTCGATGTGCTGGAACTAGCGGGGGATCGGCTGGACCAAATCATGATCCCCAAGGTTGGATGCGCCGCTGATATTTATGCGGTGGATGCTTTGGTCACAGCGATTGAACGCGCCAAAGGGCGCACCAAACCCATCGGGTTTGAGGTCATTATCGAATCCGCAGCAGGCATCGCCCACGTTGAGGAAATCGCCGCGGCGTCGCCCCGTATGCAAGCGATGAGCCTTGGTGCCGCCGATTTTGCGGCCTCAATGGGGATGCAGACAACAGGCATCGGTGGAACGCAGGAAAACTACTACATGCTGCACGGTGAGGCGCGGCATTATTCCGACCCATGGCACTGGGCGCAAACGGCGATTGTTGCGGCCTGTCGCACCCATGGCGTTTTGCCAGTGGATGGTCCGTTCGGAGATTTTAGAGATGATGAAGGGTACCGCGCGCAGGCCCGTCGGTCTGCGACATTGGGTATGGTTGGCAAATGGGCCATCCACCCCAAGCAGATCGCACTGGCAAATGAGGTGTTCACACCGTCCGAGGAGGCCGTTGCCGAGGCGCGCGAAATCTTGGCCGCTATGAAAGAAGCGACCGACCGCGGCGAAGGGGCTACCGTCTACAAAGGCCGTTTGGTGGACATTGCATCCATCAAGCAAGCCGAGGTGATCGTGAAGCAGTCCGAAATGATTGCCGGATAACCGCCTGTTTCGGGGCAGTACCGACGTCACGTCATTGCAAAGCCCGCCCCGCCGACATTATATCGGTTCCAATAGCTATTGGAGCCGACCGACATGACCAACTACCTCGACTTTGAAAAGCCGCTGGCCGAAATCGAAGGCAAAGCCGCCGAACTACGCGCGCTGGCCCGCCAGAACGAGGAAATGGACGTTGAGGCAGAGGCCCAGGCTCTCGATAAAAAGGCCGCTAAGTTGTTGGAGACGCTTTATGCTGATCTGACGCCTTGGCGCAAATGCCAGATTGCGCGCCATGCAGACCGTCCGCACTGCAAAGATTATATCGAAGCCCTGTTCACAGAATACACGCCGCTGGCCGGGGATCGCAATTTTGCGGACGACCATGCGGTGATGGGCGGTTTGGCCCGTTTTGAGGGCAAGCCTGTGATGGTCATCGGCCATGAAAAGGGCAATGACACAAAATCGCGGATTGAACGCAATTTCGGAATGGCCCGCCCAGAAGGCTACCGTAAAGCGATCCGCTTGATGGACATGGCCGACCGGTTTGGCCTTCCTGTCGTGACACTTGTGGACACGCCCGGTGCCTACCCCGGCAAAGGCGCCGAAGAACGCGGCCAATCCGAAGCGATTGCGCGATCCACACAGAAATGCCTACAAATTGGCGTGCCTTTGGTCAGCGTCATTATTGGCGAAGGCGGATCGGGCGGGGCTGTGGCATTCGCAACGGCCAATCGCGTCGCGATGCTGCAACATTCTGTCTATTCCGTGATCTCACCCGAGGGCTGTGCATCAATCCTGTGGAAAGACGCCGAGAAGATGCGCGAAGCGGCTGAGGCGTTGCGCCTGACAGCGCAGAACCTCAAGGAACTGGGCGTGTGTGATCGCATCATCGACGAACCGACCGGCGGCGCGCATCGCCACAAAAAGGCGGCCATCGATGGCGTGGGCAAAGCAATTTCCGGCATGATCGCTGAACTCAGCGGTAAATCCCCCGAGGCATTGCGCAATACACGGCGTCAAAAATACCTCGACCTTGGCAGCAAGGGTCTCGCGGCTTGATCCGAACCGGCATCGCTTTGTTGTTGTCCGCGCACGCGGCGGCGGCGGGCGGGCTGATGGAACGCACGGTGACCTTTGGCGCGCTGGCCTATGATGACGTAGAGGCCCCGATCTATGTGGGCGAACGTCACCCCGCGGTCGTGTCGAACAATATCGAATACGGGCTAGGCCCTGAGGGTGTGCAGAATGGCTGGGATATCGTGCCTGCCATCGTCGACATCCGCGACGCGCAAGTGATTGTGACCTACCCCGAAACTGTCAGTGGCACGTTTCCTGTGGCGGGGTTCAACGGATATGTGTTGGATTTTCTGACCGACTGCGTGTTGTTTAATGGCGCGGCGCAAGATTTGGAAAATTCCACAGCCGTGCTGCGCGACGGGGCGGTGTTTGTTGAAGGGTCGAAGCTGTACGTCGATCTGTCCGGGCAGGATTTCGGACCGCAGACGTTTATCGTGGTGGACGTAGATGTGGCCGACTGCCCGCTGAGTTAATCGGATAAATCGGCGACAACAGTCACGCTGGCGACAAGCGATCCAACCATAGCCATAACAACGCGGTTGCCTTTATCCTGCGTTTTGTCTGCCTCGAACCATCCAACAACATGAAAGTCACTGCCTTCTTCAACGCCGCCGTGTGAACGCGCCGCATCCGTGCCCATATCACCAAGCGGCGCAAGGAGCGGGGTGATCCTGTCAGCAAAACCGTCTAGTTCGACCGAAAAATGCTCGGCTGCAGTGCTACGGCCCTCAAGCGTGCAAACACGCAGCGATAATTCTGAAATTTCGCCCCAAGTTGCGGAAAAGCGATCGTCAAATACGATAGCTGCGCCGCCCTCAGTGACGCGCGCATCGCGTTCAACATTGTCATAAACGCCTACGTCGCGGCCAATACCTTCAAACGGCATAGCACCTGCCGAAGCATAAGGAATGCAATGATCGCGAAGCGCTGTCGCCAGCAAATCTTCATCGCTGACATAACGCCAATCATTAAAAACCCAAACCGCTACCGAAGCGACCAATGAGCCTGTTGCCAGCCCTAAAACCTTCGCTACCACATCCGTTCCTTCGCATGTTCCGCATAGCCGTCATCATAGGTTCGCGCGTCAAATTCAGCGACTTGTTCCTTGATGAGGTCACCCGCGCTCGGCAGGCCTTCGGTTGCGTCACTGGTCCACAATTCTGATCGCATGATCGCCTTGGCGCATTGAAAATATGCCTCACCTACGGTGATAACGATCACAGATTTGGGGTGTTTTCCGTTTTGTTCAAAAGTACCCGTGACCGTCGGATCATCGGACAATACGGCCGTGCCATTCACGCGGATGACGTTGGATGATCCAGGCACCATGAACATCAGGCTGACACGCCCGTCGCGCACGATGTTGCGCAGGCTGTCGATGCGGTTGTTGCCACGCCAATCGGGCAGGTGCAGCGTCGTATCATCTATCAGGCGCACCACAGGTCCGACATCGCCGCGCGGGGAACCATCAGTGCTCTCGGGCCCGACGGTTGTCAGCACGCAAAAGCGCGCCGTCTTGATCCATTTGGCGTAATGCGGGGTCAGACGCTGCACGACCTTGCGCAGGGAATTGGGCATGGCGGCGTCATAAAGCGCCTCAAGCGCGTCGATATTATCGATTGTTTTCATGTTTCAATCGCGGTGAACCCCGCCTCGCGCATCAGGTCGTTGGATTTGGTTTCGACGGATGTTTCCAGCTGTTTCATAAATTCGTTCAGCTCAAGACCCGCCGGAATGCGCGGCAGAAACTCAATCACCGCGACGCCCGGTTTGCGGTAAATGCCCCGCTTGGGCCAGAACACCCCGACGTTGGCAGCCACTGGCACGCAATCTTGGCCGAGTTCTTTATACAAAACGCCCGTGCCAATTTTGAAGGGCGCTTTGACACCCGGCGCGATGCGCGTGCCTTGGGGGTAGATAATCAGCTGACCGGGGAACAAACGCCCTGCCGCGACATCTGCAACCATCTTCTTGATGGCATTGCCGCGCTTGCCGCGTTTGACGGGGACACATCCCACGCGCAGACCCATTTGGCCCACGACAGGCGCATATTTCAGTATATCTTTCATGATGAAACGGCCTGCTGGAATTTGGCTGTAGACCATCAGCACGTCTAGAAAAGATTGGTGTTTGGCGGCGATCAAAACCTCATCCTGCGGGGGGATGCCGCGCACTTCGCAATTTAGCCCGATCATCCAGCGCGCGAACCACATCACGAACCACGTATAGGACCGGCAACAAAAGATCGCCGCTTTGCGCGATATGATGGCGGGGATCGCAAACACGATGCCCCACACGAAGATCATGGCATACATCACTATGATAAAGATCAGGGATCGCACCCATTGAATGGCGTAGGTCATGATTGCTCCTGTAACGTGCGTAGCGCGGCTTGCCGTGTGGCGACAAAAGCCACAAGTGCGGCAAGGATCGGAATGGTCAGCGGCCAAAGCCAATGCCAACCCTGAAACCCCAGCCCCGTAAGAAACCCGCCCGCCGCATCTGCACTTGGCAGAAGCAACACCGCGAGGGTGCCGATCAGGGTGCCAATCGCCGAACCAAGAAGTGCGCGAAGGGTAAATCGGCGCACAAAGGCGCGGGCAATATAGATGTCGCGCGCACCGACCAATCGCATCACGCGGATCAATTGCGCATTCGCTGCAAGGGCTGCGTTCGCTGCCAATGTAATCATCGCGCCCGTGGCACCTGCGATCAGCACAATCGACACAAACCCAAGAAGGCGTAGACGCGACGCAGCCTCAACCAGTGGCTCACGCCAGCGGGTGTGATCATCAAGAACCGCACCGGGCACTTCGGCCGCCAAACGCGCCCGCAGGCCTGCTGTGTCGTAACCGTCCCCGTCGGCAATGACTTCGATCAACTGCGGGATGGGCAATGTTTCAACGGGCAAGTCTGGGTCAAACCAAGGGGCCAACAACGCGCGTTGTTCATCTTCATCAAGGGCACGGGCATCGGCCACGCCGGGCGTCGTGCGCAACACCTCAAGTGCGGCCAAAGTCTGGGCGTCCATCTGGCCTTGGGGCGCGGAAATACGCAAAGTCGACGTCTGCGCCAACTCTGACGCCCAACGATCCGCCAAACGCCCCGTCGCCAAAGACAGCGCCAAGGCGAACACAGCCAAGAATGCCATCGCGCCTGATGTCAGCAATGTCAGACGGGCGGTATATCCTGTGGGTGGCACGGCACGATCAGCCTGCGCATCCCCCGCCAGAAGTTCAAAGACACGGGTAAAAAACGCCTTCACAGATCTGCCCCAGCAAGCTGAAGACGACGGTCTTGCAGACGTAAAACCCGCGCGCTGACCTGTGCTTTGGCCGCGCGAATAAGGCTGATTTCATGGGTGGCGATCAAAACAGTTTTACCCATTTTGTTCAGCTCAACCAGCAGGGTCAAAAGACGCTGGGACATTTCCCAATCGACGTTTCCTGTGGGTTCGTCCGCTAAAATAACCTCGGGTGACATGATGACAGCACGGGCGAGAGCGGCGCGTTGGCGTTCCCCACCCGACAGCTGCGGCGGCAATTGTCCCATCTGACGAGTCAGCCCGACCCAGCCAAGCAAATCTGTCAGATCAGACGCATGGGTGGTCTGGCCAGATACCGTCAGCGGCAGCGCGATATTTTCAGCCACGCTCAGGTGATCGAGGAACTGACAATCCTGATGCACAACCCCGACACGGCGGCGCGTTTCGGCCACGCCATCACGATCCAGATTGCGCGCATCTTGCCCGAACAGGCGCACTTGTCCGCAGGTTGCGATCAATTCGCCGTAGCACAATTTCAAAAGCGTTGTTTTTCCCGCGCCAGACGGCCCTGTCAGAAAGTGGAAAGACCCTGGCGCAAGTTGCAGGTTCAGCGCAGAGAAAAGCTCTGCTCCGCCATAACTATAGGCCACATTGTCGAGTTCAATCACGCCTGCCCCCGTTCTTTGAACTTGGGTTTGGCGCAAACGGACGCCACATGCAATCTGCGTGCGCGCGTCGCTGCTGGTAAAACCTTTGCGCTTAGGGCGCAGGATCGGTAAGATTTAGCGAAAGACAGCGGAAAGAATGTTCGTTTGAGGCAAGGGAACGAAATAATGCGGCTGATTTGCCCGAATTGCGGTGCGCAATATGAGGTTGCCGACGATGTGATCCCAGAGGCGGGGCGCGACGTTCAGTGTTCCAATTGCGGACACACATGGTTTGAAAATCGCGGTGCATCCGAAGCCGCAGAGCTTGGTGCGCCTGTGCCAACGCCTGATCCACAACCTGAACCGGAAGTTACACAGCCCGAACCGCGCCAACGCGAATTATCGCCTGACGTCGCAGATATCCTGCGCCAAGAGGCTGATTTTGAACAAGCGGCCCGACAAGCGGATGACAACACAATAGAAACGCAGCCCGATCTTGATCTTTCCCACGATCCGGAACCGCACGTCGAAATAGATCCAGACGAAGACCGCCGCGGCCGAGAGGCCCGCGATCGTCTGGCAAAATTGCGCGGTGAGCCCGAGATTGCCGCCGCCGTCGGTGCAACGATGGCACAGGACCGGGGTGCACCGCGCCGTGAACTGCTGCCCGATATCGAAGAAATCAATTCATCATTGCGACCCGACGCGGCCCAAACTGCTGAACAGATTGATGATGACCTGCCCCAGAAACGCGGTGGGTTTCGTCGCGGGTTTATGATCATCGTTATTTTGGCACTGATCGCGTTGGCCGCTTATATTTTCGCGCCGCAAATCAGCGCTGCTGTTCCACAGCTTGAACCCGTGCTGACGTCTTATGTGAATTGGGTCAATGAAATGAGGATCTGGCTGGATCAACAACTGCAAGGTTTGTTCGCGTCAGAAACGGCTGGGACGCCCGAAAACTAGAAGCGGTCCAGCAGGCGGCGCAGGTAATCAAGTTCCAGCTGCGGGCGTTCCTGATCGGCTGATCGGTTGCGCAATTCCTGCAACAATTCTTCGGCGCGACGGTTGATTTCATCCTGCAACATGGATTCTTCAGTGCCGAACTGCCCTGAATTTCCGATCTGACGACCGAGGGGATCGCGGCGTTCGGGTTCGGGGCGGCCTTCGGCATTGCCAGTCTGGGTGCCCTGACCTTCCTCAAGCTCATCCATCTGGTTTTCAGCCAGCGCCTGACCAAGATTGCGCAAACCGTCCCGCAAGGCGTCCATCGCTTCGGCCTGCTGATCAATGGCTTCGGCCAGATCGCCATCGCGCAGGGCATCTTCGGCACCGTCCATCGCACCCTCAGCACGCTCAAGCGATTGTTCAGCATTGTCAGCCGCATCGCCCGACAGTCCAGGCAAACCATTGCGCAGCTGGTTCAACCCGTCGCGCAGGGCTTGCTGACGTTCGGCAAGGCTTTGCGCGCCGCCACCACCTTCGCCGCCTTGTCCGCTTTCATCCGTTAGACCGCCTTGGGTGTTGTCGCCTTGACCTTGGCCCTGCCCCTGTTGCTGACCAGGCTGCTGCCCACCTTGACCGTCCTGACCATCTTGGCCTTGTTCACCCGGTTGCTGGCCGCCTTGCTCACCCGGTTGTTGTCCGGGCTGCTGACCGCTTTGATCGCCTGGGTCTTGGCCCTGTTCCTGACCTTGATTGAATTGTTCTTGAAGGTCGCGGAACGCTTCATCTGTTAAATCTTGTTGATCACGCAGCGTTTCTGCCAGATCTTCCATGGATTTCTGGCCCGGGGTGCGCGGCCCGCCTTCGCCACCCTCCCCGCCTTCCGTCATTTGCAGGTTCTCCATCAACTCGTTGAGCTGTTCCATCAGCTCCATCGCTTCGGCCATCCGGCCTTCTTCCATCAGTTCTTGGATGCGGTCCATCAGGGCCTGTAATTCATCCTGCGTGATGGTTTCGCCGTTTTGCTGCTGATCGGGCTGGTCGGTGCCATCATTGTCTGACGGCTCCATTTCATTAGCGAGCTGCTGCATATAATCGCTCATGGCTTCGCGCAGCTCTTGCATCAATTCGGCAATTTCTTCGTCAGACGCCCCGTTGCGCATCGCTTCCTCAAGCCGTTCTTGTGCGCGCTCCAATCGGGCGCGCGCATCGGCCAAAGACCCTTCCTCAAGCTGCACAGCAAGCTCCCACAGCGCGAGTGACAGTTCGTCTTGCACCTCATCACTCAGGCCGGATGTTTCCATCGCCTCAAGGCGGCGAATGATCGCGCGCAGGCGTAGGTATGTGGTTTCATCAGGGAACAATTCATCGGGGCGGTTGGACACGGCGCGCAGAACTTGGGCGGCACGGGGCGCATTCGCCTTTGACCACAAAATATCACGGCGCTGTTCAATGACGGCGCGCGCGATGGGTTGGAAAAACCGCCGCCCGGGAAGGATGATGTTTTCAGGATCACTGGCACCTGTCTGGCCCAAGCCGTCTTCGACCTGAAGCGTCAGAACAACGGGCAGGTTCGCCCACGGATGTTCGCTAAAATCATCAATGAGGAATTCTTCGAAATCGGCACGATCACCGGAAAATGGCATCGGCAGATCAATCACGATCACGGTGCGTAAGTCGGGTTCAATCGTGAGGCCGTGGCGGCGATCAACGCCCTCCAGATTAAGTTCAATCGTCGCGACACCCGCCAGAACGCCATAATCATCCATCGCGGAAAAAGGCTGGGACATTTCGCCCTGCGCGTCAGCCTCAATCGGCCCGGTAAGTTCAACTGTCGGCGCTTCGTCCTCAAGCAGCAGGATTTGCCACGTGGCACCGCCCTCGCCCTCAATCTCAAGACGGCCCGCTTGCGTGACCTCAAACCCTTGCTGTTGATCGGTGGCAGCACCCAAATCGTCAGTGCGGCCAGACACAGTTTCATTCACCGCCAGATCGCCCTCTTGACCATAAAGGCGCAGGGTGATGAACGACCCTTGCGGGACTTGAACACGGTTGGCGATGATATCAGCCAGATATAGCGTTGGTTTGCCAGTGTAGGCGGGCGGTTCGATCCAACCTTCCCACACAGGCCCTGTCGCGAGGAGTTCGGTGCCAGTCCCGGCCTCTGCCACGGAACCGACGGGCCAAATAGACCCGAACAGCAACGCCACCACCATAAACAGCACTGCGATATAGCGCAGGCCATACGGATCGTTCGAGGACACGCGAAGATCAGGTTCAACCGCGCGGGCGTCACGGGTTTTTTCCTGCATGCGGACAAGGTGCGCATCCCAAATGGCCTGCGACCCGACATCATCAGCGCCAATCGCCTGCACATCATTCAACGCGGCAATCGGTCGGCCCACAAGGCGTGCATCAACGCGGGCAACGGCCTCAGCCTCGCTTGGCCAATTCAGGCGGCGGATACCGCGATAGAGCGTCCACAACAGGGCCAGAATGGCGACAACGCCGTATCCCCAAACGACCTCAAGCGGGAGGAAATCCTGCCTGCCAAGGATCAGCGGCGCGAGCGCGAAAAACAGAACGGTCCAGAACGGCCAGAAACATTTGGTCACACGTTCAGCGATCAGCCCCAATCGGGTCAGCAGAACGGGCATTTTCAGATGCCGTGGCGTTGGACCTATGGCGTTCAGTGGGTCTCTCCCGATGCTTCGGCTGTTATAGCCACTCCGGTAAGGTATCTCGATTGATCATCTCGTCAAAGGTCGGACGTCGGCGGATAACCGCAAATTGATCCCCGTGGACCAGAACCTCCGGAATAAGGGGGCGGGAATTGTATTCGGACGACATAACGGCCCCGTAGGCCCCCGCAGAGCGGAACGCGACGAGTTCACCCGCGTTCAACGTCGGCATATTGCGCCCCTTGGCAAATGTATCGCCAGATTCGCAAATGGGGCCAACGATGTCATATTCAGATTGTTCAGCCCCCGCGACGGGTTCTTGGACAGGAATGATGTCGTGGTAAGCCTCATACATGGCGGGGCGGATCAGGTCATTCATCGCCGCATCAAGGATCAGGAATGTGCGCCCTTCCCCTTCTTTGACGTAAATCACATCGGCCACAAGGATACCGGCATTGCCCGAAATCAGACGGCCCGGTTCAATCTCAATCTCGCAGCCCAGATGTCCGACTTCTTCTTTGATCATCGCGCCGTATTCCAGCGGCAACGGCGGCGCGTTGTTGTCGCGCGCATACGGAATGCCAAGGCCACCACCGAGGTCGAGGCGGGTAATTTCATGGCCATCGCTGCGCAATTGTTCAGTCAGTTCAGCTACCTTGCGATACGCGAGGCGGAACGGTTCAAGTTCAGTCAGCTGGCTACCGATGTGCACGTCAATCCCAATAACCTTAAGGCCGGAGAGCGTGGCCGCCGTCGCATAAACCTCACGCGCGCGGCTAATCGGGATACCGAATTTGTCTTCTTTCTTGCCGGTGGAAATTTTGGCGTGTGTCTTGGCGTCCACATCCGGATTCACGCGCACGGTGATGGGGGCAACTTTGCCCAAAGACATGGCGACGTCGGACAGGACATGCATTTCAGGTTCGGATTCGACGTTGAACTGGCGAATGCCGCCTTCCAGTGCGACTCGCATTTCGTCTGCCGTTTTACCGATACCGGAAAACACGATTTTGTCGCCCGACACGCCCGCCGCCTTGGCGCGCAGATATTCCCCGATGGACACAACGTCCATGCCAGCGCCCGCATCCCCAAGCAGTTTCAGCACCGCAAGGTTTGAACAGGATTTCATCGCAAAACAGATCAGATGATCCATCCCCTCAAGCGCATCATCAAACAGTTTGAAATGGCGCAGCAAAGTGGCGGATGAATAGACGTAGAACGGCGTGCCAACTTGCGCTGCGATGTCGGCAATGGCGACATCTTCGGCCATCAGTTGGCCGTCGCGATACAGGAAATGATCCATTAAGATTTACTCATGCGGATAAAAATATAAAGCGGCAGGCCGCAGCTGACACCAATGCAAAAGGTCGCGGGTATGGCGATGAGACGGATGAATTGGCGGGTTTGCAGGGTTTCGTAAATAACCCAGACCGTCAGCGCGATCGCGGCAATCGTGAGGTCCCATACAAGGCCACTGGACGCGGCATTTGCGTGCCACGCATCGACCATCGCCATGATGTCATAGCCGTTGGCCTGAAACCATTGAACGAAATAATACATCGGATGGATCGCGCCCCAAACGGCAAGCGCTGCAAATAACCAGCGCATTCTAAAGGCTCAGCCCGATGGAAACCGTGCCGTTGGTCGCGCCGACATTGGCGGTCGTGCTGATGCCATTTGTGCCGATGGTAACACCACCAGATGCAGTTGGACGAAACGGTTCACCGTCCGCGCCACAGGCGGCCAAAACAACAAGCGCGCACAGCGCTAAAACAGATCGTGTCATGACAAAGCATCCTTCCAACGGGCGATTTGCGCGCGCACATTTACCGGCGCGGTGCCCCCGTAAGATGTGCGGCTGGCAACGGAATTGTCCACGCCCAGAACGTCAAATACTGCATCTGTGATGTCCGCGTGGACAGATTGCATCTGCGCCAACGTCAATTCCGGCAAATCGCAGCCCTGATCTTCGGCCATCGCCACCAGTGATCCGGTGATATGATGGGCGTCGCGGAATGGCAGGCCGAGTTCACGCACCAGCCAATCGGCGAGGTCCGTAGCGGTGGAAAAGCCCATGGCCGCGGCCACGCGCAGATCGTCAGGGCGCGCTTTCATGTCCGCGACCATGCCTGTCATCGCGGCAAGGCCAAGCATCAGACTGTCGGCGGCATCAAACGTCTGTTCTTTGTCTTCCTGCATGTCCTTGGAATAGGTCAGCGGCAGGCCTTTCATGATGGTCATCAGCGCGACATTGGCCCCGAAGATGCGCCCGATCTTGGCGCGCAGAAGCTCTGCAGCGTCAGGATTGCGTTTTTGCGGCATGATGCTGGACCCCGTGGACCAGCGGTCCGACATGGCGACAAACCGGAATTGTGCGGATGACCAAATAACGAGTTCTTCCGCGAGGCGGGACAAGTGCATTGCACAAATAGACGCCACCCCAAGGAATTCGAGCGCAAAGTCGCGCGCAGCAACCGCATCTAGTGAATTGGCCATGGGGCGATCAAAGCCGAGGGCATCAGCGGTCATCTGACGATCAAGTGGAAACGACGTGCCCGCCAAGGCCGCAGCGCCCAACGGGGATTCGTTCATGCGTTTGCGCGCATCGGCAAACCGGGCGCGATCACGGGCAAACATTTCAACATAGGCCATCATGTGATGACCCCATGTGACGGGCTGGGCGACCTGAAGATGGGTGAAACCGGGCATAACCCAATCCGCACCGTCGGTCGCTTGGCCGATCAGGGACTTCATTAACGCAACCAGTGCCGCGTCGGCCTGATCGCATTGATCGCGCACCCACAGGCGGAAATCGACCGCCACCTGATCGTTGCGCGACCGACCTGTGTGCAAACGTCCTGCGGGTTCGCCGACGATTTCTTTCAGACGCGCTTCGACGTTCATGTGGATGTCTTCGAGTTCAACGCGGTACGGGAACGTCCCGCCCTCAATTTCTGACAACACCGTGAGGAGCCCTTCACGGATCGCATCCGCATCGCTATCCGTGATGATACCTTGTGCGGCCAACATGGCTGCATGCGCGCGGGAGCCCTCAATGTCTTGTTTCGCCAATCGACGATCAAATCCGATAGATGCGTTGATCGCTTCCATGATTGCATCAGGACCCGCGGCAAAACGCCCGCCCCACATTGCATTCGACGATGATTTGTCCGACATGAGATTCATCCTTACGCACAGGTTTACCCGATGAAGAAGCAACTGATTTTCGCAGCCGCCACCGTGATGGGTGTTGCAGGTGGGCTATACTTGGCATCCTCGGGCGGGGAAACCCCCACGGTTCCCGTGATCGACTTTACGCAGGTTGAAGACATGCGCGAGGGTGACATGCTCAAGCTACAGCTGGGCGCGGATCGCGGGTCTGATGTGGTGTTTACGCATGAGGACGGGACGGCCCTGACCCTCGCCGCGTTTGAAGGCAAATTCGTAGTGCTGAATTTCTGGGCCACATGGTGCGCGCCGTGCCGCAAGGAAATGCCGCACCTGTCCGAACTGCAAACCGAGATGGGTGGCGCAGATTTTGAAGTCGTAACCATCGCAACAGGATTGAACCAACGCCCCGCCATGGAACGGTTCTTGGAGGAAATCGGCGTCGACAACCTGCCACTTCATACCGACAACAATTCAGCACTGGCGCGGGATATGGGTGTAGTGGGCGTACCCGTGACGCTGATCCTAAACCCCGACGGGTTTGAAATTGCACGTCTGATTGGCGATGCCGACTGGGCGAGCGACAATGCCAAGGACATCATCATCGCGCTGACAGAACTGACTGCCGAATAAGTCTGTTGATTAGCCCGCGTTCTGATTGCGTTCGATATAGGTGCGCATTTCTTCGGCTTCTTGGCGCGCATCGCGCAGGCCGTCCATGGCGGCGCGCAATTCGGCCTCTGTCTGGGACAACTGATTGGTAATCTCGGCTTCGCGTTGCTGGAGATACGTGATCGCCTGATCGCGGGTTTCTTCGGCTTCGTGCAATGCCTGCGCCATACGATCAAGCTCACCAACCTCGGCTTTGGACACGCGGGTGAAGCGGTTGATCAGCCAGCTGGCGAACCAGCCCAAACAGAACGCGACAAAAAGGATGATCGCAGTGGCGACGATGAATTCTGTTCTGTTCATTCTGTAGCTTTCTCTGCGGCGGCGTCTGCTGCTTCTTGTTCGATCTGTTCAAGCGCAGTCGGTTCTTCGGTCGATTCCGGCGTGGTCAACGTGAATTCAATCCGACGATTTGCTTCGCGGCCATCGGCGGTTTCGTTGTCCGCAATCGGGTTTGCTTCGCCGTAGCCAATGGAACGGAAATTAGAAACTGGGACGCGGCGCACGCGCAAACCATCAAGCACTGCATCGGCGCGCTGCTGGCTTAGGCGTTGATTGCCATCCTCAGACCCCTGACTGTCGGTGTAACCTGCAATTTCAATCCGCAAGTTCGAACAGCGCTGAAGGATTTCCGCGATATCATCCAAAATTGCAGCACCTGCACCTGCAATCGTAGCAGAGCTCGGCTCAAACGTAATTTTGCGCGCTTCGGTGACCGCCATGATTCCGGCGAAGCATTCTTCCTCGGTGGGAAGCGATGCAATGGGATCGAGTTCTTCGACGTAAGTAACACTGACTTCAAAATCTGAACTGCTGCCCAGCTTGTCGATCAAAAGGCGCGTAATCTCGCCTCCCGCGTCCTGCGCGCCTGTGTTGCCGCGTACAATCACGTTGTTTGGTTCAACAACAACGGACCCGTTGGACAGATTGGACAATGCTTCGATTCCCGCCAGAACTCGAATGGGCCAGCTGTTGGGCAATCCTTCGACAACACGCGTCGCCATAGAAATATCCGCAGACCCGAACTTGGCCCTCGCAAAGTTTTCGGCCGTGGAATTAAGTAAATCGTCAGACACACGCCCGCGCAATTGGACCAATCCTTCGGGGCTAAGGGTCGCGATGAATTGGGGTGGGCCTTCGTTACCGGGGGTCGGCGCGGCGGGCAAAACCGCCTCAAGCGCGAAGACCTCGGGGAGGTTATTTTCAAGCTCACCGGCGATGCGATCAAAATTTCCCTCAACCGAACCAGCACGGGCGACAAGCGTGATATCCACATCCGAAATCGTGACAGTGCCGCCACCAAGTTCTTCGACCGCGTTGATAGACATGACAACAGCATCAGCCCAGCGCGTTGTCGGCGTTCCAAGTGCGACGGAACATCCAACGCGTCCTTCAATACCAGCCGCCGTTGCAGCCGCCACAATCCGACGCTCTGCGGCGGGCGTGTCTGCGACGCAGCTGTCAAACTGCGCGCCATTTTCATCGATGATAAACCGCGTCACGAAGGGCGACACAACAGGGCGCGGGGCGCTGATATTGATGGTGGTAAACAAGCCTGTCGGGATTGAACGGCGCAAACTCGCCTCAAGCTCAGCCTTTTGTTCGGGGGAATCTGATATGGCTTCGACAGACACGCGGCCCGACCGCACTGAGATTTTTGAGCTCGGCAGTTGGCGCAAGGCCAGCAGCGCATATTCAACCGCAGAATCCCATCCCGCGGGGACGTCGTAATCAGCGCTTTCCAAAAGGTCGGCAAAATTACTGTCAACGCCTGCGATTCGTTCCAATGTCGCGGTCAGATCACCCCGATCCGACGACGCAGGGATTAATCCGATGATCGAAATTCCGCTGTCGTTGCGCAATATTTCCATCGCGAATTCGGGCGCATCCGGGATCGCACTGTTTGTAACGGTCATGTTGTCGATAACACGGCTTGCGTTGACGACGGACCCTGCGGCTGAAATTGCGCGTTGCCCCATAACTTCGGATGGGGCTTCGCCTTCTAAGATGACCTGTAGCCCGTCGCCCAGAACGCTTGCAAAACTGTGGCCGCGTTCGTCCAACATTTGGCGCACGCCTTCGACCGAGCGGGTTTCGACCGTGGCCACGGCAGCGCGTGCTGCGAATGCGCACACGATCGCGGCCAAAAAGAACATGCCGAGTCGAACAAAGAGGGCTAAAAGGCGCATGGGGCGTCCCGATTGGTATCAATATATTGGTCTTAGGCGGTTGTGGCCCAAGATTCAATCAAGGTGCCATCACACAAACAGTGCGACTGCGAAAAACGGCAAGGGAATGAGGCCGGCATCACGGTTGGACCGAAACAGGTGCAGCAATTTGGGCCCGTCCTCTGGATCAAACCCGCGTTGTTGCCATGCAAGGTGCCAACCCATCGCCCAAGGCCCCCCAAGGGCAACCACCAACGCGAGCATATTTCCATCAATCGCCGACAGAATAACAGCCACCCCAAGAAGGCACACAGTGCTGGCCATAAAAAGGCGCAACCATTTCGGGGTAGCATCCCCAAACAGGCGTGCCGTGGATTTTACGCCAATCAGCGCATCATCTTCGGCGTCTTGATGGGCATAGATGGTGTCATAAAACAGCGTCCACGCAATCCCGGCCACATATAAAACGACAGCGGGCCAACCCAAGGTTCCGGTGTGGGCTGTCCATACCAGCAATGCGCCCCAGTTAAACGCAAGGCCAAGGAACAGCTGCGGCCACCATGTGAACCGCTTGGCGAACGGATAAATCGCAACGGGAATGATCGCCGCAAAACCAAGAAGCACGGCCATAGGCGGGAACGTCAGCAAAATCAGCAGGGCGAGGAAGGATTGCATGCACATCCAGATCAGCGCGGCCCGCACGCCGACTTGCTCCGATGGAATGGGGCGGTTCGCCGTGCGTTCGACCGATCCATCAATGTCGCGGTCGGTAATGTCGTTCCACGTGCAACCCGCACCGCGCATCAAAAACGCCCCAATCGCACAGCCCAGCGCAATCCATAGGTCCACAAAACCGGGTCTGCCCGTATGGATCATCGCCAACATCAGGCCCCACCAACACGGCAGCAATAAAAGCCAAGTTCCAATGGGGCGATCCGCGCGCGACAGGCGCAAAAATGGCCGCATTCGCACGGGTGCAAAGCGATCGACCCAGTTGCCTGTCACGGCATCGGCAATTTCAACCTCTGGCGTCCGGTTGGTGTCGGTCATATGTTAATCCCATGGCCAGAAGTTCATCACGTATTCGACTGCATATAGACCACCCTTTGGGGGCTGGTGAAAGGGTCATTCTGTCACGCGAACAGGCGCATTACCTGTTTGGCGTTATGCGCCTTGGTGCGGGTGATGATGTGTCC
>MDSY01088420.1_pt1 | contig 16541 bp, 18 predicted proteins | sample 811131 | NCBI WGS metagenome assembly MDSY01 (sample SAMN05326643, study PRJNA326480) | marine metagenome | isolation source: seawater | place: Atlantic Ocean: South West | collected 2010
CCAGCCAGAACCCTGATGCGGTTCTTGCGCATTTTGCCGCTGGTATGAGCCAGCACTTCGTGATCATTGTCCAGCTTGACGCGGAACATGGCATTTGGCAACAGCTCAGCTACCGTACCCGAAAATTCAATTAAGCCTTCTTTGGCCATAAATCTCTATCCATAATAGTAAATCTCTTTCCCTAGACATGGTGAATTTAACTTAAAAGGTCAAGTTTTTAAGCAGTGCTTCCAAAAACCTGTGTTAATTGTGTGGCAATCTTGTCACGAATGAGCCGGTAACTCTCTAGCGTGGCAGCCCTGTTGCGCTCTGATATTTGCGGTGGTTCAACCGGCCAGTAATCATGGCGAACACGCCCATTACTCCAGCCTGTTATAAATTCCCGGGCTTCTGAAGAAAAAGAGATAATATGGGTAAAATCATCCGCAGACAGGCCCTCAAAGTCTCGTGGCTCATAATTTGTCACATTGATACCCAATTCATCCAAGACTGCCATAGCAAACCCGTCTGGCGCGCCAACACGCACCCCGCATGACATGACGTTAAGATGGGCGGCAACTTTCAGCTGGCGAAACAGCGCTTCTGCAATCACCGACCGAACAGCGTTTTGCGTGCAAACAAATAATATAGCACCAGATGACATGTTTATCCCTTCAAGATCATAACATAAACGAGCGTAAACAGCCGTCTGGCTGTCTGAACGTCAATTTCAACATAATTACTCAACCGCTCTTGTAGCACATCTGCCCCTTCGTTATGGAGCGCCCGGCGGCCCATATCAATCGCCTGAATCTGAGACGGCGAGCGTGTGCGGATAGCATCATAATAGCTCGTGCAGACCTGATTATAGTCACGGATGATACGACGAAAAGGCCCCAACGCCATAACAAAGCCACTCATGGTGGCAGCAAGCTCATCACGCACATCAAAAAAGATGTGCCGATTATCCGTCTTCAGATGGAGGTGATAAGGGCCTTTGGCATCGATAACAGAAAATAAATTATCATCAAGTAGGTCATAAATGGCAACAGCTTGCTCATGCAGCCTGTCATGCGAAGCTGGCTTGCTGGCATCCTGTGCTATCTGCACATGGGTCAGGCGTTCTTGTGACGCTTGCGCGTCAGGCTCGTCTATCATAGACCTCACGCTTGCTTAATTGTTAAAAACTGTCAATGGCATTAACAGGCTAGCGAACAGCCTGTCTAATCTTTTCAATCCAGCCATTAATCAGAACCGGATGCTGCTTCCATGCTGCCCTGTTGACGGCGAGACGTGATGTAATGGTGGTGATTTCTTCAACCTCAACAAGCCCGTTTGCAATTAGCGTTGAACCTGTTTCAACAAGGTCAACAATCCGCCGACACAAGCCCATTGATGGCGCCAATTCCATAGCGCCATTAAGCTTTATACATTCTGCCTGAACCCCGCGGCGGGCAAAATACCGGGCTGTGACTTTCGGATATTTTGTTGCAACTCGAACATGAGACCAACTACGTGGGTCCTCTGTCTCGGCAAGATGGGCTTCGCTTGCCACGACCATTCTACATGCCCCAATGCCTAAATCAACAGGCGCATAAATTTCAGGATGGTCGAATTCCATCAGCACGTCTGATCCAGCAATCGCAATATGGGCAGCGCCATAAGCAAGGAAGGTTGCCACATCAAAACTGCGCACTCTGATAATATCGATATTGTCATGGTTCGTGCCAAAGGTCAGACGCCGATCGTCTGAATCAAAAAAAGCAGCTTCCGGCTCTAAGCCTGCACGCGCCAGAACAGGCAGAACCTGCTTGAGGATGCGGCCCTTTGGCAGGGCAAGCACTAGTTTAACATCATTATTCTGTGACATATCGCCCATTTATATTCCTGCTTATCGGCACAAGGATAAGCTGATCACTTTATGAATTATTATTCCGAATGATCTGGCCGGGCAAAACTCGGATGAGGCTCAGCTAGATCGCGCACGATAATCATGATGCTGGAGGCCTCAAGCTGAATCCCGCCACCACCTGAAAATATTAGCACAATATGTTGTGCAGTTTTGTCATACTCTATTGCTAGCAAATTGTAAAATTGGGTTTTATCCGCTGTCATGCCTCGGGTGCGAACAGCGCCGACGTTGCCAAATTTTACACCGCACAAGCACCGCATCTGCTGACCGGTATCCGGCAGGTCCCAGCAATAGCGGTTTGCGACCAGCATGAAGGTTTTTTCAGCCTTATCATAGGCCATATCCGCACCCGAAATAAGGGCGTCCTGCAATAACGCCGACAACATCTCAACATCATCACTGCTCTGGGCGTGAAGTTTCAGCGCAGACACCTCGCCTATCTTATCAGATGTATTCGTTTTATCAGTGGACCGTCTACCAGCCATCGACCAATGCTCCTCTACCCGGATACTAACTTTGGTGAATGCGGCTCAGACGCGCACCGCACGCACCTAATTTTGCTTCTAACCCAGCATAGCCTCTATCCAGATGATAAATGCGGCTTACTCTTGTTGTTCCAGTTGTTGCGAGCCCAGCAAGCACCAATGAAACTGACGCCCGTAAATCAGTTGCCATAACGGGTGCTGGCAGCAGCGCGTCTTTCCCTCTGATAATAGCTGTTCTGCCATCAACAGAAATATCAGCGCCCATTCTCACCAGTTCAGGCACATGCATAAACCGATTCTCAAAGATAGTTTCTGAAATCTGCGAGACCCCTTCTGCAAGACACATCATAGCTGTAAATTGTGCCTGCAAATCGGTGGGGAATCCGGGATAGGGCTGGGTTTCAACATTCTGCGCCTGATAGCGGCCATTAGCTGAAACAGTGACAAAATTATCACCAATATCAGTACCAACTCCTGTCTGACGAATAACATCAAACAGAGCATCAAGATGATGCGGGATGATATCACGTACCGTCAGACTTCCGCCTGTCATTGCCGCTGCCATAATGAAGGTTCCAGCTTCTACCCTATCTGCAACAACCCGGTGGGTTGCTGTGCTGAGTGAGGCAACACCTTCGATTGTCAGCGTATCTGTTCCCTGTCCCGTAATACGGGCGCCCATTGCATTAAGGCAGTCTGCCAAATCAATAATTTCTGGCTCACGGGCCGCATTTATAATCTGGCTAGGACCAGACGCGGCGGCAGCTGCCATCATGGCATTTTCGGTTGCCCCAACCGATACAAATGGAAAGACTATTTTATTTCCGGTGAGCCCTTTTGACGCGCGCGCCTGAATATAACCATCGGCAAGCTCAACAGTTGCCCCCAATTTTTGCATTGCACGAATATGTAAATCAACTGGCCGGGTTCCAATCGCACACCCACCAGGCAAAGAAACCCGCGCCTCACCATACCGCGCCAGAAGCGGGCCAAGAACTAGAATAGACGCGCGCATCTTGCTGACCAAATCATATGGCGCATCCATATTGGTTGCAGGACCGCTCATACTCACCCGGCCATCCTGAAACCCGATATCCAAGCCGTGATGAGCAAGAAGCTCAATCATCAGGCGCGTATCAGCAAGGTCTGGTACATTGGTAAGGGTTAATATGCCATCACACATCAGCCCGGTTGCAAGCAGTGGCAGGGCTGCATTTTTCGCGCCGCTGACATAAATATCACCGTGCAGCGGAATACCGCCTTCAATTTCCAGACCATCCATTTCAAGACTACCCATTATCTATACCATCTTCGCATCATTATTTTGGTTCACTTCGTGCACGCGCCTGTTGCTTGCGTTTGCGTAAATTTGCTCTTAATGCCGTTTCTAACCGAGCTTCGCGCTCGTTACCAGTGCCTTTGCTCGTATCCCTGCCACCTTTACTGCTAATATCGCTATTGATCATTTTCTTATTCTTGCCTGCCTGCGCAGGCGTCGAGCCTTCATTTACCTGCGCGCCTGATTTCTCGTCATCATTCATTGTTGTTTTTAATACCTTCTTATCATAGCAAAACAACACAACATCTCTCTGGTGGTAAAATATGCCCCCTTTGATCAAGGAGATATATCCAGTGATGTCTTTGCTTGTTCGGACATATGAATTATGCCCTACTATGTGAAAGACATCTACAAAAAGACTGCAGAATAAAAGCTCAGCTATCCTAATCTGCTTTTATTCTGTGGTTTATGACGGGCGAATAGCGAAAGCATCTGTTTTATGACGAGCTCACCCAATCGAATTAAAGCATTCCTTCCGCTGTTTCTTATTGTAGGTCTTGTCAGCTTTTTTCTTTTTGGTGGACAGCAGTTTTTTTCCTTCACTACATTGGCACTACATTATGTCGATTTAAAAGCATTTGTGGCGCAGCATTATGGCCTTGCTGCAGGATTATTTTGTCTTGTCTATGTCGCATCAGTTGCGCTCTCTCTGCCCATTGCCCTATTTTTGACGCTCGCCGGCGGCGCCTTAATTGGCTGGGCGGCGATAGTACTAATTATTTTATCCGCAACTGCCGGCGCCAGCATTCTGTTCATTGCAGCGCGCACATTATTATCAACCTTCTTGCGAAAGCGTATTGGGAAGTTTCTGAGCACCCTTGAAGATGGCTTTCACAAAGATAGCTTTTCTTATTTGCTGGCACTTCGGCTGATACCTGTTGCGCCGTTCTGGGTTGTGAATATCGTACCAGCCTTTGTTGGGATGGCGCTGGGGCCTTTTGCCCTTGCAACGGGGATTGGGATTATTCCGGGGACAGTTGTTTATGTCTCACTTGCGCGCGGCTTTGATATGGTCCTTGCCCGCGGTGAGGTACCTGATTTAGCAACCCTTGCGGAATGGTCTGTTATTGGGCCACTGATTGCTCTTGGTGTATTAGCGCTCATCCCGCCTGTCTGGCGGCGTCTTCAGGTACGCCAGAAAACACTTAAATAATAATGCCCCCTAGCCATAAAGGTATGCCATGACCAGCACATCCCCGTCTGTTATCTCAACAGATATTTGTATTATTGGCGGCGGTTCGGGCGGACTATCTGTTGCAGCAGGAGCTGTGCAGATGGGCGCTGAGGTTACGCTTATAGAAAAAGCAGCGATGGGCGGCGACTGCCTCAATACAGGATGCATTCCATCAAAAGCGCTGCTGGCGGCTGCCAAAGCTGCTTATACAGCCAACGGACAACCCGCCATGGGGATTACCGCATCATCGCCGCCACAGATTGATTTTGCCGCTGTAAAAGACTATGTAGATGAGGTGATTTCCAGTATTGCACCACATGATTCAGTGACCCGTTTTGAGGGTCTAGGGGTTCGTGTTCTAACCGGTGCTGCGCGGTTTTCTGGCCCAGCAGAGGTAATAGCAGAAACAGAAAATGGGCCTGTTAAGATTACCGCCCGCTATGTTGTGATTGCAACCGGCTCCCAACCGTGGATACCGCCAATTACCGGTCTGAGTGATACGCCTTTTTATACCAATGAAACAATTTTTAACCTGCGCAATGCGCCAGGCCATCTGATCATTATTGGCGGTGGCCCGATTGGTATTGAAATGGCACAAGCCCATATCCGGCTTGGCTGCCAAGTAAGTGTCATTGAGCCATTTTCTCTTATGGGCCGCGATGACCCTGACCTCTCCAGGGCGCTGATTGAGATGCTAAAAGCTGAAGGTGTTACCTTTTATCTCGGTGCACAGATTGAGCATGTTGTGCATGCTGGCTCATCTGTTCGTATCACGCTTGAAAAGGGCCAGACACTCGCAGGCAGTCATCTTCTTGTTGCTGTCGGGCGGAGGGCAAATGTTGCGGGGCTTGATCTTGAAACAGCCCGCATCACCGTCTCAGACCGTGGCATCATAACCGATGAGCGTCTGCGGACATCCAACCACCGTGTCTTTGCGATTGGAGATGTTGCTGGACGTCATCAACTCACCCATATGGCAGGTTATCATGCCGGCATCGTCATGCGGAATATGCTGTTCAGGCTTCCTGCGAAGCTTGATAATCGTGCTGTGCCTTGGGTGACCTATACCGATCCTGAACTGGCTCATACGGGAATCAGCAAAGCTGACGCACAAACGCAATATGGCGCCGCCGGGATCACAATAACCGACTGGCCATTGAGTGAAAATGACCGGGCGCGGGCTGAGCGAAAGACGGACGGTATGGTGCGCGTTATAACTGATAAGCGGGGGCGTATTCTTGGCGCCTCCATCCTTGCCCCGCATGCAGGCGAGATGATTCATAGCTGGACGCTTGCTATTAATGCCGGGCTTAAAATCGGTGTAATGGCAAATACGATTGCTCCCTACCCAAGCTGGTCTGAAGCCTCAAAGCGGGCCGCTAGTGCATGGTTTACCGAAACATTGTTCGCAGAACGTACAAAAAAACTTGTCCGACTTCTGCTGATGTTCCAAAAACGGGGATAACCCCACCTGCATTATTAGGAATAACCTCATGATACCTGACCATAATAAGACGGCTGATGATCCCTATTTTGACTACATTGTCATTGGCTCTGGCTCTGCTGGTTCAGCCCTGACCTACCGGCTTGGTGAAAATAAAGCACATAAGATATTGGTGCTGGAATATGGTGGCTCAGATGCTAGTCCCTTTATCCAAATGCCAGCTGCTTTATCTTATCCAATGAATATGGCGCGTTATGATTGGGGATATAATGCAGAGCCCGAAGACAGCCTGAATGGACGTAGGGTTGTCTGTCCGCGCGGCAAAGTGATCGGCGGGTCTTCTTCTATTAACGGGATGATTTATGTCCGCGGAAATGCAGGTGATTATGACCATTGGCAGGATGCAGGGGCAGATGGCTGGTCCTATGCAGATGTGCTGCCTTATTTTCGCCGGATGGAAACAAGTCATGGTGGTGAGGCGCCGTGGCGCGGCACCGACGGCCCGCTTCATATTACCCGGGGCCCGCGCGATAACCCGCTTCATGATGCGTTTGTCAGCGCGGCTACACAAGCTGGCTACACAACAACATCTGATTATAATGGCGCCCGCCAAGAGGGCTTCGGTGCTGCTGATATGACTGTCTATGAGGGGCGTCGTTGGTCATCAGCAAATGCCTATCTGAAGCCTGCGATGAAACGGGGTAATGTAACGCTGATGACAGGTGCTCTTGTTGAACGCCTGCTATTTGATGGCGCCCGTTGTATCGGGGTCCGCTTCTGGCATAAAGGAAAATTACAGGACATATTTGCTGGCAAGGATATCGTTCTGTCAGCCGGAGCTATCGGTAGCCCGGCAATTCTACAACGCTCCGGCATTGGCCCGGCAAAATTGCTGCGCTCTCACGGCGTTGATGTCATAGCAGACAAAGCTGGGGTCGGCGCCAATCTGCAAGATCATCTGGAAGTTTATTTTCAGATAGCCTGTACGCAGCCGATTACACTCTATAAACATCTCAACCTTTTCTCGAAGGCTCTTATCGGCGCCCGCTGGCTGTTTTTCTCATCAGGACTCGGCGCATCAAACCAGTTTGAAACGCTTGGCTTCATTCGCTCGGATAAGGGGATACCCTATCCTGATATTCAATATCATTTTCTGCCCGTTGCTATCCGGTATGACGGGACGGCGCCTGCAGAAGGGCATGGCTTCCAGCTTCATGTTGGACCGATGCGCTCCAAATCACGCGGCCATGTTCGAATCACAGGATCTCATGCATCAGACAAGCCTGAAATACGGTTTAACTATCTCAGTCATGCAGAAGACCTAGCAGAATTCCGCACGGCCGTTCGGCTCAGCCGCGAAATACTGGCCCAGCCTGCAATGGCACCCTATCATGGCGGCGAGATACAGCCGGGCTCAGACCAGACGTCAAATGATGAAATTGATGCCTTTATCCGGCAGGAGGCCGAGTCTGCCTATCACCCGTGCGGTACCTGTAAGCTAGGCGCTGTGGATGATGCGATGGCGGTCGTTGCCCTTGACTGCCATGTTATCGGGACTCAAAACCTGTTCCTCGCAGATAGTTCCATTTTTCCGCGTATTACTAATGGCAATATAAATGGACCCTCCATCATGGTGGGAGAGAAAGCAGCCGACCATATTCTTGGCCGAAACCCTCTTGCGCGTGCCAATGATATCCCGTTTAGCCACCCAGACTGGAAAACTGAACAGAGATAATCGTCTCAATATTGCATTTACTTAGATGATGATGTATTTCTCCTTCTATATGCTGTCGTAGCTCAGTGGTAGAGCACTTCATTGGTAATGAAGAGGTCGAGAGTTCGAGCCTCTCCGTCAGCACCATTTCTCTTACCACATCTTGTATAGAACATTGAAATTTAAGATTTGTCATCCGTTTTAATTAATGTTGTAGTAACATATGGCAGAACATTTTAGTGCTCATATTTACCGAAATTATGGATTCTTCTTCTGGATGCCTATTCTAGAGGAAGTATAGCAGTATCATTCTAAGCAGTGCATCGTGCTTGCACTGAATACTAGGAGCCGAACTAAGGCTCTAAAGTTATTGTGTTAGCTGTTAGCTGAGTGATTGCTACCCATGAGGCTGACTGCACTAGAATTAGACCATTTGATAGCGAATGATGTGAGGCAACTCCCCTCACCGAGGTTATCTGACTAAATGCAACTGTATTTTCAGTTAAACAACGTGGGCAAAGCAAAGACATTACGCCAACCGGCCACGCGTAATGTAACTGTTGTGGTAGATATTATTGCTAATGGTACCTCAGTATAGCGCAGAAACAGGCTGGCAGCACCATTTCCCCACGTCAAACAATTAAACACGTTAAAAACACAGGCGTCCTTTGTGTTTAACATGTGTAATTTGATAATATGGGCAACAATAACAGCCCCTGTTAGTAGTTTTTAAAAAGAGGGAAATACTACAAGTCTTGTAAGATTTCATTCAGGCGAGCCGCGTAAACGTTTGTCCATTGATAGCGGAGCAAGTGGTCAGCGTCGCGCATCCCCCAATTGGGAATGATTTGCAGCTTGGTGTTGATATTGGGCGCTGATTTAGCGCAATGCCTTTCCAAGATTTCATTACGTTGTGCCTCAAATATATCCAAATATTTATTATCATTCCAAATATGCGCAGTTTCTTGCGGAATTGGGGCGTGGTAAAAATGAAGCTTCATACCATGCAACGCAGCCAACGAACAAATTTTTTCAAGTAAGCTCTCGTTTGCTGGAGGTACAAGAAGTGGGCTTTTACCGCGTCTAATTATGTCTGCCCTGAGTAATGAAGTGATGTTTTGTTGATTGTTATACGCCTTTATCTGCGTGATTGGGGCTGTCCCCATTATCAACCCGTTTGGCCTAGGCGCCATCAGGGCCAAAAGCTTTAAACCAATATGCTGGTCAAGGTTTAGAATAGCGGGCGAAAATGCAGGTTCAACTTGACCTTGAAACGCATTCAGGAAGATTTTTTCATCGGCTTTGCGAAACACTGACATAAGGTAAACGCGTGCCGTCTCTCCCTCTGGAACAAAGGTATAAAATTCTGGCGTGGAGGCAAAGAGGACGTGCCGAGGCGCAGGGTTATTAGCGAGATAACGTTTAAGAAGCAAATATGCCCCAACTAATCCGCTCGCCTTATTTGTGGTAAGATTAGCGACTTGGCCCGGTGCACCAATTTTATAAACCTTGAGAACGTCTTGTGTAACACTATCGCCAAAAAGCACCACTCTGGGCGCTGGCTGAGGTACAGGGCGGTCTACGTTTAGTGCCAATAGATCAAGGTCATGGCGACGATACCTAACAGTGTCTAATCCAAAAGCCAGCGCCTCTGCGCCTAACGCCAGTACTAGCATTGCTAGTGGCAAACGCCTCGTAAAAAAAAATTGCCACGCCTTAGAAAGACTACTGAACATATCCATTATTATCTCCAATTTCAAAACTGGAAGTACAGAAAGGTTTGTGGCTTATCTAGCGAGCCAATAGCCAAAGCACCAAGTAGTACTGCATAGAATGCTAACCCCCAAGATGGCTTAATATCTTCATATGTCTTTGCCCAGTTTGGCATCACAATTGACAACATACCTAGCATCGTCACCCAAACAAAGCATTTCACTGCATATGTACCTGACGCCAACATCGAAAGAGCACGCCATTCCAAACCTAGCCGTGTTGCCATTGATTCCAAAAATTCTGGCATTATTAACGCACGTGGCGAGAACATTGCAGCTAACATGTTATGCGCCATAGACAAACTTTCAGCACGAAAATAGACAAATGAAATTAATGCACAGAGCATTGTCAATACCCAGCCCAAAAGCATCGGCAAACGCGGCAGTTTAATTTCTTTCCAAACATGCACGGCGACTAGCCCTATTCCATTCACCGCGCCAAAGGCGATAAAGGTCCAACCTGCACCATGCCATAAGCCTGATAATAGAAATGTAGCCACCGTTGGCACTGCCACGCTAAGTAGAAAAATTATCATGCCGTGACGAAAGTTTTTTAAGCCATAACGGGAAAGAGACAATGCAAGGGGGGTATATAAATACATCATGAAAAACCTTGTCATGGTCATATGCCAGCGCTTCCAAAACTCAACCATATTGCGCGCAATATACGGTGTGTCAAAATTCAGTGGCAAACGAAATCCAAACATCAGTCCTAGCCCAACGGCCATATCAGAATAACCAGAAAAGTCAAAGTAGAGCTGCAACATATAAGCTAAACTACCAGCCCAAGCTTCTAATAAAGTAATGCTCTCATGCGCATTAAATGCGGCATTGGCAAATGGAGCAATATTATCCGCAAGACAGATTTTTTTAAACAACCCTAATGTAAAAACCATTAGCCCAGGGCCAAAGAGACTGAGGCCTAAACCATTGTTTTCCAGAAGATTTTTGAACTGATTGCTAAGCTCGCGGTACAGAACAATTGGCCCGGCAATTAACTGTGGAAAAAATAGAATAAATTGGCAATATTCTAGCAAATTTGGCGCCTCCTCAACTGCGCCATCATCCGCATCGATTAATAAAGATATCTGTTGAAAAGTATAAAATGAAATACCTAATGGAATGAAAATTGTGCCTAAAGACCCAAATGTATCTGCATTTCCATTTAAGATAAAATCTATATTTTCTAAAAAGAAATTGCGGTATTTAAAATAGCCTAAGAGCGCAAGATTGAAAGCCAACGCGAGCGATAAAACAAGCTTTGATGGCTTAGTGATAAGCGCCCTTGTTGTGACAAAATTCACTCCTAAGGATATGAAAATCAATAATAAAAAATATGGATTCCACCACCCATAAAAGAAAATTGATGATGCTACGCTCATTTGCATAGCAGCTTTTCCACCCCATAGGTTTCGCGCTATGTGGAATATAAATAGGCTGGCAGGTAAAAAGTAAAAAAGAAATTCAGAACTAGCGAACAACATTACTAATCAGGCTCAACGCAGCAGCTTACTAAGATGGTCGACCATTCCACCAATATTATCTAATGCGCTGATTTCACGAGGCTTAAGTCGCAAATTAAAAGTCTCCTCGCAGGCCAAAATAATCTTGATCTGATTTAGGCTGTCCCATTCTTCGATGTCATTGGCTGTCATTTCAAGATCAAGTAGCATTTCTTCGTCATCAAAAATATTACAGAACACTCTGTTAAGAGCTTCAAGAATCTGGTCATTTGTCATTGATTATCTGTCTCCTAAAGTTTGTCTTCTCACGGTAAGGTATAAATTTACGCAAACACCACCTGCATTTTGTGATTTGGCAGATTGTCCTCTATAATTTTTCCTTCTACTGAACGTGTGAAATTTTTGCCATTGCCAGTAGATGAAAAGCCTAATTCATCCAAGAGACCGGCAATCAAACCGTTACGGCTCGTAGGCGTGTAAGTCAATTGCAGAGTATTAGCCGAAATTTTGCGGGCATGTGCCAAAATTTGCTCAAACATGACAAATTCCAACCGCCTTGAAAAAACACGGCAACTCATCACCCAATTTTCAATCGCAACTATATTATTATCTGAGCTAAGGATCACTATGGCTACAATACCATAATCTTGCATGCGGTCCTTTAGACGCAAAGCCAAGACAGTCTTATCCTTTTTGTACAAATCCTCGATGGCATATGTCTGGTTGTTTAATTTAAACTGGTTGGTCTTGGCTAGAAGTTGGTAGATGCGGTCTTGCGTCGGTGGCCCCAACAGCTCGACTACTGCCTTGGCTTCAAGGCTTTGCAAAAAACTATCCATATCAGTAGAAGACGCCATGGCTTCTTGCGTTTTTGCCCTTGCCTTATAGGAGTGAACCCTATGTAGATCGTCATCCGTTAGGTTTGTAATTGGAAAGGCACGACATGCCTCAACTGCCTTCGCGTATAGAGCAGGGTTTTCGGGTAATTCAACAGTCATTACTTCCGGCAATTCGCGCCGCATTAATGCGCGCTCAACTGGACTGTCATCAATAAATACAAAAGAGTCCAAGCCAAGATCTAATTCCTGTGCTATCCGCCTTAAATTGCTCGGCTTATTTTCAAAATTGGCAACAAAACAGGTAATATCTTCAGTCTTTAAGACCATTGCGGGATGGTTACGAAACGCTCTGGTCGCGATATCATGATTATTCTTTGAACACACCACGAGAATAACGCCGCGTTTCCGCAACTGATTGGCATAATTCTGGAATGCTGTGAAGGCTTCACCCTCGGGTGTCTCAGGCCCTAATTCAATGCCTTCTAGACCATCATCACCAATAACTCCTCCCCACAAAGTGTTGTCTAAATCCAATGCTAGTACACGCCGACCCTTGCCTAAAAGGCCCTGTCCCACCGCCACCACTGTATCAGCAATTTGTGGAAGCGCCGCCAACGAGAAAGGCTGTTTGCACAAATTATACATATGGGGGTCATCCCATAAAGCTGCTCCGATTTGGCGACCTAAATAGTCAGCATCCACTAGAGCAATTGATGGCGGTAAGTTATACCCAAAAGCCAAATTTATTCGCCTAGTATGATGCGTTAAGCCACCTGGTATGAACCCATCTAATTCGCCTAAGGTGCGCGTTGGAGGTGCATCAAAGCTAAGTTGCACTGCGGGTGCAGGTAAATTAGACCATAGACTCTGCCATAAACTCAATTCATTTTCTATGGCGATATCGGCGTCGTCAAGGCTTGCACCTAAAGGCGGGCAATGAACTAGGTCACGAAAGCTGGGTAATATCAAAACTAAATCAGGTTTGCTAGTATGAAGTTCGTGGCTCTTATCAAAAATAGCTGGCGCGATGATGCCGTAATCTGCTGTATGAATAGTAGCGTTGAACCCTCGCCGCGCAAACATTAGCACAAGATAGTTGGTCAAATAATCAGTTAAAAACGATGACAAAACATAGACAGTGATAGCCGGCCCAGCCAGCGCGCACGCCTCGGGATCTTTGACTAGGCGCTTGGCAACATGGTCTAGATTTATGTCTATAGTTAAAGGAAAAGGCGCAGCCTCAAGATAGGCTCCCAGACGCTCAGATGCGGACAGCTTTGATTGTGACTTATTGGTCATGACTAGTTGAGCTTTCTTACCCCACGCGTTACGGGCACAATGGTGCCATATAAGGTGTCTGCAGCTTCACTCATTAGAAAGCCTGCGACTTTGGTGACATCTTCAACTTTAGTCAGGCATTTTTCAGGCATGCTCTCTGCAACTTGCTCAAGATACATATCAGGAAGTTCGGAAGTAAGGTTAGAAGGTATCATGCCCGGTGCCATGATTTGGACTCTAATATTATGACTAAGCCATTCTTGGGCAATTACTTGCGCATAGGTGTTGAGTGCCGCTTTAGCTGCAACGTAAGGGGCGATTTTTATCGGTGGCTGCCCCAAGGTATATTCAGTGCTAATTATAAGCACACGAGCGGTGCTACTTTCACCATAGGCTTTGAGCAAAGGGTAGGCAGCGCTCAAACATAAATGGGCAGCCTTGAGCTGGATGTCTATTTGCTCTTCAAACTCATTCCATGAGTTTCGATGGGTCAGTTTGCTAGAAAATTTCCTTGCCACACAAAATACAACGCCGCTTAAACTACCATACTTATAGTCAAGGTTCGAAAAAAGCTCACTCACCAAATTTTCATCAGCTAAATCTGCAGTGATGATTTCTGCCTCGGCGCAGGCTTCTAACAGGTTATTTAATTTGGCAGAATTTTTATTACTATGTAGCACAAGAGCGTGCCCTAAATTGGATAGCTCCATTGCGATAGCGCTGCCTAAAGTACCTGAGGCGCCAAGAATTAAGACAGGAGCTTGCATGTCACTTGCCCCCGCATTACCGTTGTCTCGTCAATCGTCGCTTTAATCTTTAACTCGATTAGTTCTAACTCCAAATGGATGGTTTTGACTGAGCCTGAGATTAGCACTTTGTCACCCATATAAACAGGATGGGGAAACCCAAGCTTTTCATCCATAAGGAGGCAGCGCCGTCCTGGCAACAACATACCAATCAGGCCTGAGACTTGCGCGGCAATCAAAAATCCGTGCACAACTCTTCCCTCAAAGCCGCGGCCTTGTGCATATGCGCCATCCATATGAAGGGGGTTTTTATCACCACTAATCGTCGCGAAACTATCTAAGTCTATAGCCTCGGGGCTCCACAAAAAAGATGTTGTATAACCCACGAAAAGATCTAGCAGATTTAGATCTTTGGCCTCACTAGGCAGGGCTTCAATCGGAAGAGTGGTGACTTTGAATAACATCTGAAAAATTAAACCTAACTTTTAAAACTTTTCAAGAGAATAAGCGAAATCACTTATACAAGCAAAAATACAGTTGTTCACTTCTAACGACCAAGATGTCAAGGCGTCAAAGCATTCGTGGCCGCAGCCTATATTATCGTGAGCGTATCGAATTTTGAATTCTAGCTTATATACACAACACTATCAGTTACAGATATTTTGAGGTCTTTGCCTGAAAGGGAATGAGTGATAAGTATGCTATAAGTTATTAACTACTTCGTGGCTGGTTCGTGTCTTGTTTATCATGAAACCTAGTTAAAAGATTTACCCTATCAGCTAACATATGGGACAGTGCACTAACAGGGTTATTTATGCTTAAAGGCATTTTTGTCATCTTCTTTTTTCAGCTTATTGGTGAAGTTATTCAGCAATATTTTGGCATGTTAATCCCAGGGCCCGTAGTGGGTCTTATTTTCTTGCTGATGGCTCTTATCTGTACTAGAGAAACGACCCGTCCTGTGATAGTAGCGTTGAACACATCCATTTATCAGTCTGCTGAAGGTATTCTTCAATATCTATCTTTACTGTTTATTCCGATTGGCGTTGGGGTGATCATGCATCTTCAATATCTAGAAAATAATATCCTCAGCGTTATGGCTGTTATTCTGATTGGTACGGTTTTATCCCTTGGGCTGACAGCAGTTCTGTTTGAGCGTCTGACGAAAAATAATGATGACTGACCCCTTACGCCTTTATGAAATTTGGGTCTATCTTCAGGCAGAGCCCCTCTTCTGGCTTACCCTGACAATCGGAGCCTATCTTTGTGCCGATTTTCTATATCAGAGAACAAGCCTATTCCCATTGCTAAACCCTGTTGCGATGAGCATTTTGATAGTGAGCGGATGCTTGCTGATATTTGATGTTGAGTATGAGCGTTATTTTAGCGGCGCCAAATTTATCCACTTTCTGCTTGGCCCAGCGACTGTGGCGCTGGCTGTTCCGATTTACCAGAATTGGCGCATTATCCGGTCCGAAAGCATGGTTATCCTGACAGTGATTATTTTAGGCTCGGTATTTGCTGTGCTCATCTCATACGGGCTCGGTCTTCTATTCGGCCTTGATAGCGTAACGATCGCGTCTCTTATGCCACGAAGTGTCACAGCCCCAATTGCGATGGGTATCTCTGAGCTTATTGGCGGTATTCCGTCTCTAACTGCAATTATTACGATTATCACAGGAATTATAGGGGCCTCGCTTGGCACCTTTACGCTAGATATATTGCGGGTCAAAAACATGGCGGCACGCGGCTTTGGTATCGGGCTAGCAAGTCATGGCATTGGCACTGCGCGCGCAATGAGCCGCAATCAGACAGCCGGCGTGTTCGCTGCTGTTGCTATGGGACTCAGCGGCATTGTCACCTCGTTAATCGTGCCGCTCGTCTTTCATCTCTTATTTTAGGCGAGCCCAGCCGGCCTATTAGAGTTCTTCTAATTCGGTAATCATGTCCGCAATCATATCAAGGCCAAGATGCCAGAAGGAAGGTCTCGTCGCATCGAGACCAAAGGGTGCGAGCGCCTCATCGTAACGCTGTGTACCACCTGCCATGAGAAGTGCGCGATAATCATTTACAAATATCTGACGGTCATCTTCAGCGCGTGTCTGGTAGCTTTGCCAGAGAGCATTCACAAGGCAATCACCAAAAGCATAGGCATAGACATAAAACGGTGTATGCACAAAATGCGGGATATAAGCCCAGACAGGCCTATAATCATCATCAAGCCGTATAGCTGGCCCGAGGGCTGCTGTTTGCGTCTCCATCCAGATGTCCGACATGTCTTCACTCGATAGCTCGCCGGACCTGCGTGCTTCATGAAACTTTGTTTCAAAGTTATGAAACGCAATTTGGCGGACCACCGTATTGAGCATATCTTCTACCTTGCCAGCTAGCAGAAA
>MDSY01114738.1_pt1 | contig 16541 bp, 12 predicted proteins | sample 811131 | NCBI WGS metagenome assembly MDSY01 (sample SAMN05326643, study PRJNA326480) | marine metagenome | isolation source: seawater | place: Atlantic Ocean: South West | collected 2010
CAATTTTTGTTGGGAAATTTGTCGTATTTACATAATAACGATACCCGCTATCTGTAGGAATTCTTCCACCTGATATATGAAAATGCGTCAAGTAACCTTTTTCCTCGAGCGAAGCCATAGTTTTTCTAATAGTTGCGGTTGAAATATTAAGACCATGAAAATCCTTAACAAACTTCGAAGAGATAGGCTTGCAAGTTTCTATATAACATTCAACTACTCTTGATAATATATCCGCTTCTCTATCTATTAAATTTTTATTTTTTTCTGATATCATAACTTGAAAATTAGAAGGTATTTTTTTCCTCTGTCAACAGTCTAATTTGAAAAAATTATTTTAAAAATTTTGCAATAGCTCTACTACTACCAATGAAAGTAATTAAAATACTTATACTACAAAGAATCAATATTAATAAGTTCATATCATAATAAATTTCAAAGGAAAGAAAGCTATAAATCAAATCATTAGAAAATTCAAGTGCCCCGATTAATAATGCGCAAGATAATATAGACCCAATAAAACCAAGCAGAACTCCTTCAATTATAAATGGTGCTTTAACAAAAAATCTAGTTGCTCCTATTAACTGAAGGGATTCTATTAATTTTTCTTTAGCATATATAGTTAGTCTTATCGTGTTTGAAATTGTAAAAATAGAAATAAAAAAAGCTAATATAAGTATTGATGTCATCAATTTAACAAATAATTGATAATAATATTCTATTCTAGAAATAATTGTTCCTTGATAATTAATTTCATCAATTTCTTGAAAACTCTCTAATTGATTAATTATTGAAGCAATATTAATTACCTTGCTGTCATCCTTAACAATATTAACTACACAACTAATTGGTAGTGGATTATATCCAATTATTTTCATTATATCTTCACCAAATTGAGATTTAAAGATTTTTTCAGCATCATCTTTAGTAATTATTGTAGTGGAGCGAACTCCATTTATTTTATTTATATCAGCTACAATCTCTTTCACTTCATCATTAGTAACTGCATTTTTAAAAAAAACTTCAATTTTATATTTATCCCTCAGATATTCAATAACTTTACTTGTATTTTGAGTTACTATGATTAAAGATCCAGAAATTATCAATGTCAAAAATATTGAAAATATTGATGAAAAAGATGTGAGCTTATGTCTCCATAAGTTTTTCAAACCTTCTGATATTAAAAAAGACAGTTTATCCATTATGATCTTCTGATTGATCCATTTCTAATTTCAATAATTCTGTGCCCACGCCCTTTAATCAAATTATAGTTATGGGAAGCCATTAAAATAGCTGTTCCTTCTCTATTTATTTCTTCAAAAAATTTGATTAATTCAAATGAAGTAACTGGATCAAGATTTCCAGTAGGTTCATCAGCTAATATTACGTCAGGCTCCTTGATCATTGCTCGCGCAACACAAGCTCGCTGTTGCTCACCACCCGACAATTCACCAGGAAAATGATTTTCTTTACCATCAAGCCCAACTTCCTCAAGAGAATCTTTGACACGATCGACTATTTCATCTTTACTATATCCAATTACATGAAGTGGCAACGCAACATTTTCAAAGAGATTACGGTCACTCAATAAATGATAATCCTGGAAAACCATTCCGACTTTTCTTCTCATAAGTGCGATTTGTTTTTGCTTAATTCCATCAGAGTCATAATCGCCAATAATAATATTTCCTACTTGAGGCAATAAATCCATATAAATTAATCGAAGCAATGTAGTCTTACCTGAACCCGTTGGGCCAATCAAGAATGCAAATTCATCATCCTTCATTGACATATCAATATTAGAAACACCCCCACCTTTAGCGAACGTATATGATAAGTTACTTATTTGAATCATAGTTAAATCTAATCTCTTTTTGCACTGAGCTTAAAATAAAAGATATATAAAAAGAAAATAGCTTGATAATAACAAACCTGATGATAATCTATGAACTGGTTGAGGTAGTTTTGCAATTAAGATTAATACGAAACCATATGCAATCATATATGGCATTTCAAAGTTTAGGATATTAGTAGGAGAGTCTATTGGTCTGAATAATGCAGTAATACCAAGTATAGAAAGAATATTAAATATATTAGAACCAACAATATTTCCAACAGATATAGAACTTTGTTTTTTAAATGCAGCCATTGCTGAAGTCGCAAGCTCTGGCAAAGAAGTACCTAAAGCAACAACGCTCATTCCTATTACTACTTCAGATATTCCAAAAAATCTAGCTAAGTAAATAGCGCCATCAACAAAAAAATTGGCGCCAAATGATAAAGCAAAAATTCCAGCTAAAACATAAACTGCACTTTTAAACATAGAAAATTCCAATTTATTTTCACCATCTGATTGATCGTCTGTTGGATTTTTAATGCAAACTATTAAATAAAATAATAGACCAATAAATAAAAAACCCCCTTCAAAACGACTTATTCGGCCATCAAACACAAAAAGAATGAATAATGCACATGAACATAGATATATGAATAAATCGCGTCTTATAGGTGCATAATTTATTGAAATTGGAAAAATAAGAGCACTTATTCCTAAAACCAATCCAACATTGGCAATATTTGATCCAACAACATTGCCAATAGCTAGCGAGGGACTGTTTTCAAAAACAGCTATTAAACTAACTAATAATTCTGGTAAAGATGTACCAAAGGCAACCACAGTTAGACCAATTACTAATTTTGAAATACCAAACTTATTTGAGATACTTACTCCACCTTTTATTATCCATTCTGCGCCAAAGTATAGTAATAATGAACCTACAAATAATGAAAAGATGCTAATTAACATAATTAATCATACAATTTGTTATCGTTTAAATACTCCCAAACTTGCTGGGTTACCATATATCGAATTGTTTTTCCTTCTTTCCAGCGTCTACGTATTTGACTAGACGAAATTTCAATTCTAGGAATATTGGCAAACTGAACTTTTGATAAAATTCTAGTATCAATATCACTGGGCCTAAAGCCAGGCCTAATAGCTACGATTAATTGACACTCTTTTAAAATTTGACTTGGTTTATGCCAAGTGTAAAATGTCTTCAATGTGTCACTACCAATAAGGAAAAACAAATCTTTTGATTCAATTTTTGTTTCTTTTTTATATTCAATTATCGTGTCCAAAGAATAAGAAATCCCTCCTCTTAAAATTTCTAGATCAGACATTACGAAGTTTGGATTTTCTTGAATCGCTATTTTAACCATTTCTTTTCTGCTATTTACAGATGAGTATCCATTTTCCTTTTTGTGTGGAGGCTTATGTGCTGGAACAAAAACTATTTTATCAAAATTTTCTGCTTCAAAAATAGTTTGAGCTAAAATCAAATGACCAAGATGGGGTGGGTCAAAAGTTCCACCAAATAGACAAGTTTTCACTTAAACCCAATTCTTTCAACTACGCGATTTAGTCGAAACCATTCATCTACTAATTCAGTCATTTCAATTTTTTTAATAAAATTACGATTTTTATCGTAATAAAGTTGAGCTTCATCAAATTCCTGACGATGAATATGACAAGCAATGGTCTTCATGTGAGCTAATTCTATATATTCAGTATCATAGTATAGCTCTTTAACCTGTTTAAAAGCGATGAGGGCAGATTTATATTCTTCCATTTTCATATATAAAACCCCTGAATCGTATGCTTTACGCGACAATTTATTTCTTAAAATTTTGATATCATTTTGAGCATTTTTACGTTTTTCAGAGTTTGGATAATCATCAATAAACTCTTGAAGCTTTTCAATTGCTTTTTCACTATAAGTTTGGTCTCTATAATATTTTGGAGACAAACTAATATAACTCTCGCAAATACGATATCTTGCTTTTTCAACAAACGGGCTAAATGACATTCGACGGATAAGCTTATCATATTCCGCTATAGCTAACAACTTATCACCTGTATAAAAATAAGCCTCACCAAGATAGAAAAGTGCATCATCACCAAGTTCAGTATGAGAAGCTCCAATTACTACAGTATTAAAATGATCTTGTGCGCGAACATATTTCTTTTTAGATAAAGCTAATTTACCTTTTTCTAATTCCGCTTCATAGTCTATGTCACGAATAGATTTTTTCCCCGCGCAACCATTAAAAATGATAGAAGAACAAAAAATTATTGCAATTAGGCGCATTAATTATTTCTTTCTACAAATATTGTTAGCCGAGAATTTACCACTCATAACTTATTTTGACACCTTTTACTAGGTATGCATCAAAAGGATGGTAATAAAAATTCATTTTGGGCAAATAAGTATTACGTTTTTTTGTATTTATACCTGCCTCTATACCGCTAACTAAATGATTAATCATTACTATACTAACTGCATATTTTGCATAATGTTTCAAAACATTGCTTTCATCGCGCAAACCACGATAATAATCTTTCTGATCAGTTAAAATTATTGATTCGTAACTTCCCTTTTTAAAGGTATACCATTTTCCTTTTTGATCAAAAGGGTCATCATAAGGATCGTCCCATCCACCTACAAATTGATCATATTTTCCTATATTTTCATAAAAATCGCGATCTCTAATTACTTTTATATTTGACCATTGGTGCTTTTCTAGCAAACTAACTAATTCATCACTGTAATAATAATTTCCATTAATATTCAATTCTAATTTGTGAGTACCAATAAGAATTTCCTTCCATTTATTTGGGAAAATTTTTTTTGTATTATTATACCAAGTTTCTAATGTCCAATGTTGATCAGCAAAAGATTCAAAATCATACCTAACTAATTCAGCTTTTTTATCGTAATTATAAAATGAATATATACCAAGTAATTCTACCCCTAAGAAAATTGCAGGCTTCCATAATGGGTCTTTATTCTTAATCTGCCCCCAACCTGGAATGAGAAATGATCGCATCATAGCATCATTTGAGTTTTCAACAGAATCTCTATTGATTGGATAATGATCTTTGTTATACAGATCTATCTGAGAATAGCTAAAGCTCAAAAAAATTAATACTGATAATAATATTTTCAACCTAAAACCCAAATAGTATGTTTAAATAAAAACGACTATCATTCCCATATTGAATTGGGATACCATCTCCAAAATCCATAATAAATGAATCTAGTCCATGATGATATTCCAATCCAATCGATGTTGGATAATTATAAAAAGAATAGCCCGATAAACGCCATTCAAGACCTACAGAGCGTTTTAGAGAATGGGAAGATTTTTTTCTGTTCCAAGCATCTCCAATTTGCGCTATTAATCCAACTGTAGAATGCTGTAAGATAAACCATGAAATTGGTATATGCTTCTCACGAAAAATTGGGATTCTTAAGCCAAAATCATTAATTATCAGATTTGTTCCTTCGATACTATAAAAAGGATAACCTTTTAAGCCTGACATTCCACCACCAAAAAAGTGGAAAAATGAATCAACATGCGCATTATTAAGCCAGCCAAGTTGAGTCCCAACAGATAACGTCCATCGATTAGTTCGAGGCAATTCCCAAAGGTATTTACCGTTAATTTTTGCCCTTGTTAGATTATTTTCTTTGTATTTTGAAACCAACGTACCTGAATCAGATAAATCAATACCATCGATAAAATTATTCCACTCATTTATAATTGATATATCAAACTTAAAACCAACTGGATTTATATTTTGATCTACCCTCTGTTTATACTGTAGAAACTCCCAGTTAAATCCTAATTGATAACCATTAAAGTAATCATACGCAATTCCTGATATAATTTGTGGCTTTCCAATGATATTTTCTTTAATTGAAGCTCTATATCTTGACCAACTACTAAATAATTCAAATCTTGTTCCATAGAATGGGAATCTTAAGCCAGTTCTAAATTCTATTAATCTAAATTTTAAATTATTATCCAATTTATATGATGAGTAAGAACTTTTCTCTTCTGTGTTCCTAGTTAGATAAAAGGTTTCAAAAAATAATGTTGGAAAAAGATGCCTGTATTCAAATAACATAAATAAATCTAAATCTCTTGTTCTATTTAACGATGCTCCTCCTGTTAAAGAAACCTTATCAATTATATCTGATGAATAGAAGTAAAAACCGGGCTTTATAGTGCCATAATCGACAGTTGCTCTTGGCATTATCATCATTGGAGGGAAGTGATCTTGATATTTTGTTGATTTTATTTTATTAAAATTTCTGATAGGTGAAGATAGTTTACTATTTTTATTAAAATAAGTAGTCGAATAACCCACTTCCTTATCTACGATTAGATCAATAGAGTCTAAAATTGCAATTTGATATTTACCTTGTTCATAAAGCGAATATACAATTTTTCCACTTTCATGAATATCTGGCATGAAAGCTCCACCTAAAACATTTGTTAAATATCCCTGGCTTTGCGAATCTATGTAATAAAGGTTAAAAATGCCTGAACGATCATTGCTATAAATCATACCTTTTTTTGAAAAATTAATTTGACGTTCATCCCATAAAGGACTATCTACTATCGAGCCACTTATGCTGTCTGATAAACTTAAATAGTGAATATCTCGAAAATGATTTTTAGTTATATCATAGACAATACGATTTGTCCCAAAATCATAGGTTAAACTATTAATTATTTCCTGATCAGAAAAATTTGTTAATTGCTCAGTTGCCCTAGATTCCAAATCAATCATATAAATATTCTGATTTCCACCCTTAGTTGATATATAAAATAACGTACTATCATTATAATTATAGACAGGTGAAAATGCTCTAGCATCGCTAGTGACTCTATATTCTTTTTTTGTTAATAAATTAAACTCATATATATCATAATACTTTGAACCAACCTTGTTAGGCACTTTTGACTTTCTAGAATAAAATATTTTTTGACCGTTCCATGCGGGTTTAGAATAAACATCATCAACAATTTTCTTTTTTGATTTGTCATTTATATTATAAATGTAAAGATCAGTGCTCGCGAAATAATCATTTTCTTGATTAGAAAGATATGCAATCAGATTGCCATCTCTATTCCATATCGGAAACAAATTTGATGTACCATCTTCCTCAACGACTTTCCCTTTTTTTATATTATTTGATACCGATTTAGATAGTGTCTCATATCTAGCATTTAATACTGAAACAAAATCTTTATAAATTTTACGTCCATCTACTCCAGTCGCTTGCTTCATAGCTTTATTTATTGAATAATTAAAAGGCTTACTAAGTGAAATCATTATATTTTTTAATGAAGACGGTCCATACTTTAATGCTAAATATTTTGAAAGAGCATACCCTGAATTATATACTGATTCATTTCCTATTCCACTCTTACCAAATACATTCATTTCTGTCCATGTAAGAAGATTATTATTAAGCGCACGATCCCTAAGTATCATATCACGGATTGTATCCCAATTATCCCAATCTGCTTCTGGGTACATAAACTGCGCCACCCCTTCTGCTAACCAAGGAGGAACATTTGTTCCTGGAATTGGATAACTAACTAATTTATTTGGATAACCATAGAGTACATCGGGGCGCTTCTCTTTTTCGTAACCAATCCATTGAAAATATCCACCAGGTATACTTTTACCAAACTTTTGGGCTTTTTGGATAGATACGATATGAGTGAACTCATGAGTAATTACATTTTGCAACCATCGATGAGACCCTCTTAATTCGAAATCAAGGGGGCTAGTCCAAATAATTATTTTATTATCATAAAAATAAGCTGCGCCATTAGAGATGTCATCAACGTCAGTAAAAACTATATCTGTTTTATCAAATGGTTCATAATTATATAAATCTGTTATTGGCTTATAAACTTTTTCTGCAATAGCTGCACCATGACGTGCAGATTGTTCTGTATCCTCATAAAAATGTATTCTAAAATGATTTGTTTCAATTGTTTGCCAAGAAAGTTCTGGATGATTATAACTTACCTGACTAAAGAGCAATGATGAAAAAAATAATAAGTGGACAAATTTTTTCATTTTACTAGACCAACTTTGATTATTTTTTCTTGGATATAGCTTCCCTTTCTAACTATTACTCTTGCAATATATAATCCAGGATCAATATTTGAAGTATTCCAATGTACCTCTTTCATATTCGATGAATTTGTATTCACAAAAGATTTTGATAGATTTGATATATCAATAGGAAATGAGCTTATTGAATAACCTGCAATATCAAAAATATTTATATCAATCGATTCAACATTACCAAATCCAATTCGAAAAATTATATTTTCGTTAAAACTAGGATTAGGGTATGCATAAGTATTTTCAAAATCCATTATAAATGGTTTTTCTACTGTTTGTTTTTCAATAAATAATAGTCGAGAATTATCTGGGGAACCAAGTGGATATCTCCACTCATTTCGCTGTAATTCATTCTCAGTTTTTTTGTAATCTTTAAATAAAATTAAGTTTTTGTCCGTTATTATTGCGGCTTTGCCTTTATATACACCTAATCCTCTTAATTTATTATTTACAGCAATTTGATCTATGATAAATCCTTTATTATCTAGTATTTGAATATTTTCAGAATTATCTTGAAAAATCAATTCAGGTGACTCATCTCCTAACAAATCCAATGCTAAAACTTCATTATTAGTATTTGCATCAAAAGGAAATCCATTTTTTAAATATAAATTATTATTGAAAGCATGTATTTTCCCGTCTACCCCGACTGCTAGCACATCAACATTTCCATCATTCTCAAAATCAATTAATGATATATTCCTATACTGACCAAATTGAGTTATTGATTCATTAATGATTATTCTATCATCAAGATGAACTATTGAATCATTATTGCTGACCCTAAAGGGAAAAATAGTTTTATTTGTTTTATTAGAGCCTTCTTTATCAATTGAAAAATAGTTTTTCCCTATTTTGATAATTAATTTGTATTTGTCTCCAACCGCACTAATCAAATAGACTTCTTCAATAGTACTGATTTCTTTTTTCCAATTACTAAAAAATCTTTTAACATTTGAATCAAACTCAAACCACTCTATAAAATATCCTTCATCTAATTTTTCTAAAGAAACTAGATGAGTTTTTGAATCATCTTTTGCTACCAAGATATCAATTAAATTATTATCGATATTAGATATTTTATTAAAATCAATAGCATTATTACTCCACCATAAAATATCTCCACCACCAACAAAATCTAATTTTCCATCTTTATCTATATCCCATTGAAAATGAATTGATTTATTCACATCACCAAGAGTAATAACCTCATAATTTGATAAAACATTAAATGTCATTGATTTGTTAGCTTTTGATATATCACTTATCACTATACCTGAACTAGCGCCTGTTTTAGATTTGGAGTTTGGAAATGTATGAGATGAAAAAACCATACTACCTTTTGCATTCGCCCTGAAGTATTCCTGATTTTCAGAAAACCACATATCACCCCAATATCCTGCTGATGGGTCTGTCAATAAATTTGATACATAACCAATATCCTGAGCTCCATCAGCTTCCTCAAGATCAATACCTCGATTGTCTTTTTCATTATTGATAGAGAAAGATGCGATACCTTGTCTAATTTTATTTTCATCAATGTGCCATATCAATAATCCTGAAGCTGGTAAACCAAGATTGTAATTTGGCACTGATGTTATAACTCCATATTGATTTTTAACTACACTAGTTGAGTCAAGAAGAATATTTATATATGGCGGATACGTTCCAGTATTTTGCCATACATAATATCTCGTTGAATCAATATTGACGTTATCTCTATACCAATTATTTCTATTTTCTATAAGAAAGTATTCATTAGGAGAAAATTGTTTTTTAAAAATATTTCCTTCTTCATTGCTTTCTAATGATATTGTTTTATAGTTAATAGCTTCTTTAGGTGACTCCCAACCTGCATAGATCCTCGTCCAAGCATCAGGTGGCGCTGGTATAATTCCTCGACCATTATTTGACCCTTGATCCATTAAAGAAAAAACACCTACTCCAGATTGGCCAGTTTCTATATCCCATAATGGAGGTAAACCTGCAGCAAAACCAATCATCATAGCCCAAGTACCTGTTATACTATATTGAAGATCACATGGCTGATCAAATACTTCTTTTAAAGATGGGTCCATAAGAGGAAAATTTTGCGATTCGGGAATAATAATTCCACTATCTATTGTTGAAGTACCAACTTGAATTGGACCCCCAAGATGCTTATTTACCATATTTTTATCAACAAATGTTGATGGGATATCTTCAGGTGTGGGATCAAGAAAAGGTAAACTAAAATCTTGTCCAAGCCCTGCATGTATAATTGCAATTAAATCAAATCCACTAAAATCAAGGCTATCAACAGAAAAAGCTGCTGAAATACCATCGTTTAATAATTGTGATATCCGATACTCATGTTCTTCTTCTTTCCCTAATTCATTATAGTAATTCATTGGACGATTGATTCTATAGCTAGATTTACTACCAGAGGGGAAAATTTGTGAATTATTTGTATCAATACCAAATTTTCCGAAAGAAACATTTTTGAAATAATTATTTACAGCATGAACATGTGAATTAAAATAATTAAAATCATGAGGTGGCGGGTCAATAGTATATTCCTCACAAAAATTATTTTCTATATAATTAAAATCTCCATTCCCAGTAAAACCAGGATAATCGCCACTTATGAATGAGACTCGAATAAATGCTATTTTTAAATCACCTGTGATTTGAGAATAGATTGGAAGATAAAAAAATATCAAAAGGGCTAATACCCTTCTGAAATTCAGAAATAAATACATTTTATTTTGAGATTAAAAAAGGACATTCATGGAGAAGCGCATTGTATTTGTCAGTGGGTGTCCAGGCTCTCCAGATGTATATCCAAAATCAAATCCATAATTTGAGAATCTCAAGCCTACCCCAAAAGTTGGATTTGATATTTTTCCAGTTTTATCAAAATAATAGCCACCTCTCAAAGCAAAGTAAGTAGAATACCAATATTCCATTCCAAAATTATGAACTAGTTTATCTAATTCGTCTTGAATTGAACGATCGTCAGCGGAACCAACTTCTTTTTGACCCCACTCATTATAACTACCCCAATTTTTATCACCAAATTTGGCACCATATTTTGTAGCGGTATTTATCATTTCTTCACTATCTCGCTTACCATTTCCGTTTGCATCGCCAGCCCATTCCCAACCGCCAATTTTTCTATCTGTATCTTCCCCTGCGGGAGCTCGATCAATATCTCCTCCTAATATCCAATCATCAACCCATGAAGTAAAAATAGCCTTATAAAGAGGATCTTTATGTGCAATTTCTAATTTTCCATTTTTATTATAATTATTATTTTTTATGCTTTCTTTACCATTTTGGTCATAACCGCCAATTAAACCATCTCCATCCCAATCCATATCAGGATATGATGCTACAAGTAGCTTATCAACATCATAAACAATTTTAAAGCTATTATTTTCGTTTTTAAAAGCCTCATATGCAAAACCAAAAGTTAAGTTAGTGGGTTGAGGGTCTGCTTGATCAGGGTCAATAAATGATACTTTTGGTCCAATATTCGTCATAGTAATCCCCAAGTCTAGCTCTGGTCTTAGCCAACCTTTCTTCATATATCCAAGATCAAAACCGAAATCTGTTGATGTACCTTTACCCTTTTCAGCTCCGGTACCTAATTCAACTAAATGTTGATAGGAAATCTTTGCATTTAATCCAAATGATGATGAAGAAGATAATTTCGAACTATACGAAATAGCTGCGGCCATCATATAAGAAGTGAACTTGCCCTGGTAATTTGCATATTCATCCATTCTGACTTGTTCACCTAAATTTAAATAGATCAGATGTCCACCAAGAGTACCCAAGTTTTCAAACTTTTTTCGATAACCTAAAAATTCATAATACATATCATCAGCTAAATTTGGCAACCAATTAACATGCATTATCGCTAATTCTGAGCCATCTTGGAATGCTAATCCTGCAGGATTCCAATAACTGGCATATGCATCATTAGCAACAGCAACCTGAGCCTCGCCCATTCCGCCAGCACGAGCACCAGGTGAAATAAGTAAAAAGATTGAGCCAGCTTCACCTTGAGCTATAAGTGGTGAACTGCAAGTGAGAAGGAGTGCAGACACAATCGAATATATACGCTTCATAGTTAGTCCTTTCCCATAAAACTGGGATTTAATATAATTAATGAAAGAAACGATTCAACCGTTAGCGTTTATTTGATAGCACTCCTAATAATTTCCTAAAATTACCCTTTTATATCAAATCAAGGCAAGAAAATAGAAAAAAATTATTTAGTAGCCCAAGTTGATAAAATTGGAATATAAGTTATCGCAATTACACTTAATAGCATAACAAAGAAAAATGGCAATGTTGATTTATAGATAGTTGACATTGGTTTATCAAAACGATAAGAAGATAAGAATAAATTCATTCCAACAGGAGGTGTTAAAAAACCCAATTCTAAATTAGCAATAAATATAATTGCTAGATGTATCGGGTCTATACCAAAATACAAACCTAAAGGAGTAATTAGAGGAACAACTATAACTATTGCTGAAAAAATATCCATCATACATCCAACAGCAAGCAAAAATATATTTAACAATAGAAGAAAAACAAATTTAGAAGAAATTGCTACCTTTGCCCATTCAAGTAGACGGAGTGGAATTTGCGCATCAACAAGATAACTTGTTAATCCCATTGCTACTCCTAGGATAATTAGGACTCCACCAATAAGAGTAGAACAATCTATAATTATTTTTTTAGCATCGCCCCAATTAAGTTCTTTATAAATAAAAAACTCAACAATAAAAATATAGATAGTAATTAACGATGCTGTTTCTACTAAAGTTGTAAAACCACCAAAAATACCAAATAAAATCATTATCGGAATTATGGCTTCCCACTTAGAATCATTTAATGCAGAAATTATTTTGCTTAAATTAAATTTTTCTTTTGATATCGATTGAACTTTTCCTTGCCAAATAGCCCAACCTCCTATCATACCGACGCGAATTAAACCAGGAATTATTCCTGCCAAAAAAACTAGCTTAATAGATACACCCGCAGTTACGCCATATATTATTAGCGGTAAACTAGGCGGGAATAACAATCCTAAAGAGCCTGCAACCGTTATAAAGCCTAATGAGAAATCTTTTGAATAACCTTCTTTAATTAAAATTGGCATTAATAATCCACCTAGTGCTAGTATAGTTACGCCTGATCCACCTGTTAATGCTGTAAAAAAACCACAAACAAGCACCAGGACTATAGGTGTACCTCCTGGTATCCATCCAAAAGATGCTCTAAATAGTCGAACTAATCTTTCAGATGCATTGCTTTCAGCTAATAAATAGCCTGACAATGTAAATAATGGGATTGTTGGCAAAGTAGGAGAAGCAACGATCCGATATGTTTCAGCTGATATAGCAGATAAAGGGGTCCAATCTCTCCAAAAAAAAAGAATTGCTAAGCCACCAAGAGCAGTAAATATTGGTGCACCTTTATAAAGTGAAAAAAAGATAAGACCAATTGAAAAATACATAAATAAAGATGACTCCTGAAAAAAGTCATTCGTAATTAAAATAATCAAAAGGTAGACAAAAATAAACAAAATAGCTTTATCATTAAAATGTGAATAACTATTATTAATCATATGGAAAGCAATAGACAAAAACCCAATTGGCATAATTATTAGAGCAGTCCATCTAGGAATAAAGGGAGCAATATTTACAGGATAATCCATTTCAATTGTTATTAAGTCCCAAGAGCCAATTAACAAAGATAATACGATAAAGATGGGCGTAATTTTTTGTAAAATATTTAACCAATCTATTTGGCTCTCATTATCATATAAGGAAGAATTCGATAAAGAAAGAAGCTTATTTCTTCGAGAAGCTAGAACTGCCCCAACAAAACCAATCCATAGAGTGAAATGCTGGACAAGTACAGGGGAAGCAACAATTCCTGTAGTGCCAAATAATCGGGTGATTACCTCAACTGAAGGTAAGAGGACTAACAAAAGAAAAATAATAATTGAAAAATTATTTTCTATACTTTTATAATTAATTGGATTCCATTTCTTTTCTTATCTCCATTAAACGATCAAAGGCTTTTTCATCAATCACTGTTCCTCTAAAATCAGGTGTCATTATATCAATTAATGACTTCCACTCGTTAAATTGATCAGGAGATAGTTGATTCACTTTAAGTCCATATTCTTGCATTACTCCTACAGCTTTATCAGATTCATAGCGATTTTTTTCTTGAAAACCTTTCCCAATCTCATTTGCCACTTCCATCATTAAATTTTGATTTTTTTTGTCAATTCGATTCCAGGCTCTTAAATCTACAATAATAGCGGCAGTCAAGTTTCCCCATTTCATATCTAACATATTATCTGCGATACCAAATAGTTGTTGAGATAATGCATACATTGGATTAAAGCCAATTGATGTTATGAGCCCAGTTTGGAGACCAGATAAAACATCTGTCATTGCTAGTGGAATTGGTTGATATCCATGCTTTTCATATAGTTGTGCAGATTTATAATCACCTGCCCAAATAAAAATTTTATTCTTTTTTAAATCTTTTGGAGTAAAAATAGGTTCACTAGAAAACCAGTAAGCCCAACCTACATCAACCATTGCTAAAAGTTTAAAACCATTTTTCTCAGTTTGCGCGTACAAATCATTGCTTAACTGATCTCTAACAAAATCTACTTCATCATAAGACTGGTAAAGAAGTGGCATGTAAAATGAAGAAAAATAAGGATTGATCTCAGTCATACCTTCATTTGAGATCGCAGCTCCTTGAATCTGTCCAATTCTCATTTTCCTTATCATATCTCTTTCATCTCCAACTACACCACCTGGATAAATTCTAAGTCTGACATCGCCATCAGTAACTTTTTCCCACTTTTGACCTAATTCAACTAATAAACCATGCCATTCAGTTCCTTCGGGAGCTAAGGTAGCCATTTTTATAATAACTTTTTTTGCTACTAATGGCTGTAAAAAGACAAGAACAAGGCAAAAAAGAATACTTTTTTTTATAATATTTAATCTAATAAAAAAATTCATCTATGTTATCCAGTAACCATTCTGCTCTTTTTTTGTTAATATAGTTTGTTAAACGTAAATCTGGATCAGTATTTATATCAATATTTATTGCTTTATATAATAAGTTTGTGAACTCGTTTTTATCTTGAGCTGGAATACATACACTTTCTGCAATCGCTATGTAGGGGCTAATATCTAAATTATTTGATGCTTTAATAGCTTTATTAAAAAAATCCTTTGCAATTAATTCCTTGTCTTTAGGTGGGTCATGGCGAATCATAGTATATGATATCATTGCACTTAGAAGCGCTCCCTTATTCCAAGTAGAATCAATTTCAATTGCAGCCTCAAGTAACTTTCCTAGCTTTGGCAATTGAATTATCCAATTCGGGTCACCCTTACTAGACTTAATTGCACCGCCGTACGAACCTGCAGTCCAAAAAAGAAAAAAAATATCTTCATTCTTAAAATCAGGTTTTATATTTGATTTTCCAGTAATCCAATTATTATAATTAGAAAACTTCACTGATAATGATTGATCACCAAATCTAACAGCTTCTGAGAATGAAAGATTCGCCCGTTTATAAAGTTCTTTAGCCTTATTATAGTCATTCATAACTAGTCTATCTGCATTTTCCATCGTAAAACCAAAAGAATGAATTGTTAAACTTTTAGATGCGTCAATAAGAAAATTTGGATTATTGGGATTTAATTTGGCTTTCTTTACAACCCTATTTACATAAAGCTCATAGCCTCCATCAGCCCACTCTGGCTTATTATCTAATAAAACAATTGTTGGACTACATGAACAAAAAATTAATAAAAATGATAAAAAGTATAAACGCGAAGAAAAACTTGTTAATAAAAGAATGTTAGGAGTGAAGCTCACGATATATTGGGAAAGATTTACACAAGGATTTTACTTTGGACTTTACATTGTTAATTACATCATCATTTTCTATATCTTTAATAACTTCATCAATAAAGTCCACAATTTTGATCATTTCATCCGCACCCATTCCTCGGGTAGTGATTGCAGGACTACCAATACGTATTCCACTAGTAATAAAGGGACTCCTCTCATCAAATGGAACCATATTTTTGTTAACAGTAATACCAGCTTTTTCAAGAGCTTTTTCAGCAGATTTCCCTGTTACATTCTTATTTGTAAGATCAATAAGAATAACATGCGTATCAGTTCCACCAGAGATTAATTTATAATCTTTACTAAGCAATTCATTTGCCATTGTTTTAGAGTTATCAATAATATTTTGAGCATAAACTTTAAAACTTGGATCCAATGCTTCTCTAAAAGCAAGTGCCTTTGCGGCTATAATATGCATTAAAGGACCACCCTGGATACCAGGCATCACAGCTGAATCCAATAATTCTGAAACTAATTTAACCCTACCTGACTTTGGCGCTTTAATTCCCCATTTATTTTCAAAGTCCTTACCCATCATTATCATACCGCCTCTTGGTCCACGAAGAGTTTTATGAGTTGTTGTAGTTAC
>MDSY01142435.1_pt1 | contig 16539 bp, 23 predicted proteins | sample 811131 | NCBI WGS metagenome assembly MDSY01 (sample SAMN05326643, study PRJNA326480) | marine metagenome | isolation source: seawater | place: Atlantic Ocean: South West | collected 2010
TCAGGACCAAATATTCCTATTAAAGAAGCCATGAAATGTTCTAGAAGATTAAATACGGGATGTGCAGGTAATGAGTGATTGGCGAGAAATAATTAAAGCCAAAGGCAAATTAACTTCTACTCCTAAATTAGATTTAGATATAAGACCTACTCCTAAAAGACCTAAAGATAATTCCTGTAATAAAAAATTAGAAGAATATTTTAAAATGTTAAGTGAAAGACCGTCATTATTTGAGGATTTAGATATTTTATCTCCCGAAGAATATGAATTAGGTGAAGGTTACCCATACTTTGGTGCAACTTATAGAGTAACTAAAAATGAATCATCTGTATTAGAAAAAATAGCATTTAAATATGAACCTATACCTGAAGAAGTGGCTTGTAAAGCATTAAGTTATTTTGAAAATAGTGATATAACCGATGATATTCAATATAGAAATTTTAAAGATAAAAATAGTAAATCGTGGAAAATAGGTTGGAGAGTAGAAGATGTATTTGATGATGCCCTTGCTGATGAAGATAATTATTTTGCTGATATATCTGTAATGTTGGTAGTATATGAATTAAATTCAGAATTACAACACAGTATACATTTATCACACAGAATTATACTCAACAAAGAACTTACGGAAAAAGAAGAAGATTCTATTACAGAAAAATTAGATTGGAGATGAAAAAATGTGGGAATATATATTAAAGGCTGATTATGATTTTGTCTTTGAAAAAGATGCTGATTGGTTAGGATTGTATAATTTTAAAGATGATAAAATTACAGTAAACTTACCTGTTATTGTGACAAAGGTTCGTGACCAAGTAAGAACATCTGAAGATAAACCAGGCTATCAATTTGAAAGAAATATAGGAACTAAAGATGAAAGTAGAATTGATAATAGAATGGAAAGACAAATAATTGCAGAAGTAATTGATACTTTAGAACATGAAACTATACATGAGGCTACTTCTGAAGGAGTAAGAGAACATATTATGGAATATTCCCAAAAAACTCAAGACGAATTAAGAGAAGAAATAGAAAATACTCCTGAATTAGCAGGTGCAACAGTTCCACCTATTGAAAATATTTTTGCGACTTATAAAAAAATATATTATAATTTGTATCAAGAATATATTGTAAGAATGCTTCAAGGAAAAATGGAAAAATCTGAAATAATAAATGTATTGGCTAGATATGTAGATTCACAAAGAGATAATATGAGAGAACAAGTAAGTATGGCGTTATTTGGTGCTATGCTTGGTGGAGATTTAGAAATGGATATGAATGATGTTCCTAATATGATGAGAGCAGTAGAAGGTCATATAGCAAAACTAACTGAAAAATTTATTATAATGATTTTTGACCATCAAAATAAATTAGATAATGCTATGTTAAATTCTTTAAATGTAGCAGTTGAAGGAAATATAGATAGAGTAGGTAATGAAGAAATGGCTAGAAGAATGACATGGGGATTAGAAAATCAAGAGGAGGAAAACAATAATGAATGAATGGTTTAATATTATTAAGGCTGATGATTGGAGAAAGAATCTAAAAAGAGGTGGTAAGCCTAAACCTAAAGTAGCAGATGTTGTTGTTGAATATTTAAAATCTAATCCTAAAAGAACAATTGCACAAATCCAAAGACATATAGAAAATACACATCCTAGAGGTATGACTACTAAAACACTTAGAAAGTTTTTAGAAGGAGATAGTAATATTTTTGTATCGGGTAAATACCCTACCACATATAGTTATAGAGGCGAATAAAATGAGTGAATGGTTTAATGTTTTAAAAGATTTAGATGGATATGCTAAACGAAGATTAGAAGATTTAAATAATGAGTTAAAGTATACTCAAGATGAGGAACTAAAGAAGGTAATCCAAAACCAAATTAAATATTGGGAAAGTGTTTTGAAGAAGTGATAAATATGACAAAAAATAAAAAGAGTAATAATAGAGTTAGCATTAATTTAAAAAATTACTTTGATGCTATTCTTGGAGAAGAAGAAGAAAAGAAAGAGGAATAAATATGTGGCAAGATATACTAAAGAAAAAGAAAGATGCTTGTTATCATAAAGTAAGAAGTAGATATAAGAAATGGCCTAGTGCTTATGCTAGTGGTGCATTAGTACAATGCCGTAAAGTTGGTGCTAAAAATTGGGGCAACAAATCTAAGAAGTGATTTATATGACTTGGGAAGAAGTATTAAAAAGACGCAAATTAACTGCGAAGCCTTCTTCCGAAACAAGTTTAAGAGATTGGTTTGGTCGTAAAGGTGCTAAAGGCGGTAAAAGAGGTTGGGTAGATTGTAATACTTGTCGTAAAGATAAGAAAACAGGTAGAAAAAAATGTAGTGCCTGTGGTCGTTCTAAAGGAGAAAAGCGTTCTAAATATCCTTCTTGTAGACCTACACCTTCTGCTTGTAAGCAAAAAGGTAAAGGTAAAAAATGGGGGAAAACTAAATGATTTGGAAAAGTATTCTACTAAAGGATAATCTTGGAAGAGTTAGAAGATTTGTAGAACATATTAAAACTTTTTTTGTACAGAATCCTCAAGGTTTAATTAAAAGATATACAAGAGAGTTAGAGCAAGTAGAAAAGCAACTTGAACAAATATCAGACTATGTTGAGGAAAATGGTTTAGGTCAAATAAGAGAACGCTCATATGGATTTAGTCCTGATATTACAATCTATCAATCTGAAGAAGATTTTAACAATAGATATGATAGAGATTATGATTCTAAAAGAAATAAAAAATTAGAAAATCAGGTAGAAAAACTGTATCAAATGAGAAATAGTTTAGAAAGAAAATTAGAAAGATATGCATCTATTGATAATAAGTTAGAAATATTTAATGACCCAATAAAACTAACCGAGTATGCTAATGAAAGATACCGTATTGATTTAACTGAACCAAAAATGTTAGAATTATTTATGGAAACTATGAGAGTAGAAGGAATGGAAGCAATTGAAGGTGCAGTTAAATTAGCAGGTAGTGTACAAGAAAAAACAGATGAAAGAGAAATTAACTTTAGTATGCTTCAACAAACTGTTAATATGTTAGTACATATGAATAATGAAATACCTACAAAACAAGATGTTGCTGAAGAAATGGAAATAGATATGAACCAACAATGGGATTATAGAGCAGATAAAGCATATGATGAAGCAATACAATTATTAAGACAAAGGGGGAAACTATGATGTGGAAAGAAATACTAAAAGCACCTAGAATTCCTAGAAAGAAAGGACAAAGAAGAAATTCCCCTAATCATTCAGATTTATATACAGATGAAAATCCTAAAGGAACAATACAAGGATTAGGGTTTAAAGATGTAAAAACAGCAAAAACTTCTGTCAACAAGATTAAAAGGAGTGGAAAGAAACACGCACATAAAACGCAAGCCGCTATTGCTATGGAACAAAGAGCAAAAGAAATGGGTAAAAAATCAGAAGCAGCAGTTTATAGAAAGTTTATAGAACAACAAAAAAAGAAAACAAAGGAGATGAATAAATGAATTGGGAAGGAATTTTAAAAAGAAAATTAAAAGCCATTGAGAATAAAAAATACCATGTGTATGTACAATTCATTAAGAAGGTTTTGAAAGATGAAGGTGGTGCAGTAGGTATGCAGGGTTTCATTGATGCTGGAAATAAAATTAAAGGCTTTGAAGAAAAATATTTAGAGTATGTTATTAGTGATATACTTGACCATAAAGATTGGATGGCACAACATGAACATGGAGATTATTATCTAAAGGAGAATTAACTATGAGTTGGGAAGATACATTAGTTAAAGCAGGTTGTAAAAGACGAACAAAGAAAACAAGTTCTGACCGTAAAGGAAAAAAATGGATGGCTTGTGTTCCAGCAGGTAAAAAAGGTAAATACAAAAAAGTCCATTGGGGTCAAAGAGGAGTTTCAGTTACAGGAAATCGTGGCAATACTAAAAGAAAAAAATCATTTAGAGCAAGACACAATTGTAAATCATGTGGTAGAGGAGATTATTCAGCAAGATGTATGGCTTGTAGAGATTGGTAACTACATTAATATAGTAAATTAATAGTAGATAAAGCGAAAGAGGTATTATTATGGTGTCTATGAAGTACACAGAAGATGAAGGTAATACCCAATTTTTACAAAGATTAAAACCTCAATCTGAATCTATGGAAGATTGTTGTCAAATTGCTAAAGATGTATTTAATGAAACTGTTAGGTCTGCTATTATGGCTAATGCAACAGGTAGACAAAAAGAAATATTGCCTGATTTAATTAATATTGATAATTTATCTTGTGAAGATTTTAAAAAGATGTTAGATAGATTATCTAGTATTACTTCTGCTAGTGGTGATTTAGTTACTGCTACTACAAATGCTATTAGTAGATATATTAGATTAGATAAAATACCAACATCTATGTTTAACATGGTTGCTAATATTGTAAAACAAGCAGGTGCTTTAGCATATGAAGAATGGATAAGATGCCAACAAAGAAGTATGATGAATACTACTGACCCATCTTGGCAATCAACATTAGAAAGGTCTGAAGATAATAAATTTAATACATGGGATAATATTCTATTAGCAGCATATAAACCATTAGAAGATGAACAAAAAATGTCTATTGCTATGGAATTTATTGTTAAAAGAGTAGTAGATATTTTAAAGAGAGAAGGTGCTTTACCAATGAGAACATTATATGATGCATTGTTAGGTGAAACTACAAGATTACCTGCTGCTCAAAAAATAAGAGGAGTTTTAATTAAAGCCTCTAAAGGCACTTTAACTAAGCCATCTTTAGTTAAATTTAATAATATGTTTGAAAGAACATATGACAAAGATGGTATGTCTGTGTTTAGTTTAGTAGGTGAAGAAGAATGACTTGGGAAAAATATTTGAAAGCAATTTCTGATGAAGATATTACTGATTGGGAATCAGCATTAAAGGCTTTTACAAAGAAAGGAAAGGAATTAGGAATTCCTTTAAGTGTTATTGAATTATTAAAAAAGGCAGTTGATGAGAGTGAATAATTATGTCTTGGGAATCATTGATTAAAGTACAAGGTATGCAACCTAAAACAATATCAGGTACTCCTACAATGGATTTAGACATTAGACCTACACCTAAGAGAAAACCTAAGAAAACTTGTTTAGAATTATTTAATAAAATTGTAGATTATGTTTTAGAAGAAATAAATAGAATTGAAAGAGGTTCAGCCCCTTTGTGGAATACGGGTCAAGGAAATAATACCATGAATAGTTATGGTTGGTTTAATATATGGTCTTATTATTTTTTAGAAGAAAAAGATTATCGTGAAGATGACTGGTATTCTAAAGCCTTAATTAATTCAGAACATGATTGTGGTTATGCTGAAAATGAAGATGATGCTTGTTATCATCTTAAAAGTATATCAAAGGCAACAGTAAGTCCAAAAAGAGAATTAAGAGAAACTGCAAAAGACCCATTACCACAATTAGAATATTCTATACATTTAAATACATTTTACATGGATGATAAATACTCAATACAAACAATACATGAAGATGGTAGAGTTACAGGAGGACCTAGAACAGGTGCTGTACAATTAAGAGTAGATGTTATGGATATTAATAAACATCCTTATGCATTATTTTTAAGAGAAATGGATGATAAAACTATTATTCCTGCTATTACAAGAATATTAAAAGAACATGATGAAATGTTCAAAAAGGTTATACAAATGGCTAAAGATGCAGTAGCCGAATTAGGACTATAAAGTTAAATAGGGGTAGAAGTATGGACAATACAATGAGTAGTTGGACTAATGCGTTAAAACATGTAATCATTAAAAATGATGATTTCGTAGAAGACTACGGTTTCTTTAATGATGCTGATATTGCTAATTGGTTTAAAACATTAGAATCAACATTTGAACAGATGTTAGATAGAATAGGTGTAGATTCAAATCCTGATGATTTACAAGGTTTAGCGGAATTACTTGAAGGTGGATATAAACCTAAAGCAAATAAAAGATTATCTTTTAATCAAAGAAAAATTAAACAAGTAGGTATGGATATTGCTACATTACTTTTACAAAACTGTATGGAAAAATTTATGACAGAATATTCTAAAACTATGGAAGATGATAATGAAAGAAGTATTAGAAGAATGTTAGGTTCACAAGCATATACTGATACATTAGAAGCAATATTTGATTTTACTGAAAGTTTATTATCTTCTATCTTTGATGCCTGTTATGAAGTAGTTAGGTCAAATGCTGATAGAATGGCTATGTTAGATATTACACCTGACGACCCATCAAGAACAATTGTTGGAATAGACCCTGATGAACCATTAAATCCTGAAATGAAAGAAGTAGTTACACAAGTTTTAGAACAAGAACTTGAAGAATCTGTACCTGAAGCAATTCAAAGAGCAACAACACAAATTACACAAAATCTTACAGGAGATAAAAAACAAATTGGTGAAGCAGTTAAAGACTCTTTAGAAAATACAATGATTGGTTTTGATATGGGTACAATGTTAGAAGAATTTGGTGCTTATGTTTATCAATCATTTTTCTTAAAATTGCCACTACAACAAATGGCTATGAATAGAAATGAATTAGTAGCAGACCAAAGCAAAGAAGATGATGCTAGAATAAGATTTGAGGAGATGACAGATGATGAAAGACGAAAATTTGAAGAAGAATTTAAATCTAACGACCAACATAGATATGAATACGACTGGTTTTCTATACTATCGAAAGAATCAGGAATAGGTATGACTTCTAGTGCAGGTTTTGTACCAGCAATTCGCAATATTACATATGGTGAAAAACCTCCTTGTGAAAGATGTAATGATAAAACAACGCCTTGTGGATGTGATGATTAATGGGAGTAATAGATGGAACAGATGTTCTTGATGTAGAACAAAGAGGAAAATGGCGAAGTGTAAAAGCAAGATATGATGCATGGAAAAAGAAATGGGAAGCAGGTACAGAATGGGGAATTGTTGGTGGTTCTCCTTTGAAGAATTTACCTGATACAGTATTAGACCAAGCATTAGAACACGGTAATGCTACTTATGCTAGAGATAGGGCTAGAACAATTGAAGGTTTAGGAGATTTAATTGAAGCAGTAAGTGAAATTATTGATGGTGATGAAATCTTAACAGAACATTATGAAGAATTAGAAGATTCTATTGAACAGATGATGAATGTATTAAAAGTTAGAAAATGGAATCCTAGAAATATTCCTTTCCATACAGTTATTTCATTTACAGAAGGTGGTGAAGGAGAAGAACCCACCATTAAAAGAGGAAAGGTATACGGTCATTATAGAACAGAAGCATATAATGATTATGTAGTATGGGCACAAAAAAACAAAGAAGGTTTTAAAGGTAAATTAGCCGATACAAAACCAAGTTGGTACAATAAAAAAATGGGTCAAGCAAAACCCCCATTATGGTTAGCAATTACAGGTGAAGAATCTGATGGTATGTTAGCAATTGCTAGAGCAGCGTTAGATGCCTGTAATAAAATTAAAATTCAAGGCCCTGTACAATTTGGTATTTTTAATAATAGAGGACCTGATATATTAGCACAAATTCCTAGCGTTCAAGAACATGTAAGAACAGTTGTTGAAATGCCTCAAATATACCCAAGAGGTAAAAGTAGAGCACCTGTAAAAGATAGATTAAATGCTGCTTTTAGTAATCATGTATTTGAAATTGCTAATGAAGAAGAAGCGAGATTATTTAGTCAATTTATTAAAGGGTGGGATACCGTAGTTGGGTTAGAAAAAGTTAAGGAAGTAAAACTTAGATTCCCTAAAAATAATTTAGCGTTAAATAAATTAATTAGAATTGTTATGGGTGATGAAATGGACACATTCCAAAAGCCAGGTTCTTCTAATAATAAAGATGATGCTAATTATGCACCTGCTGGTTTAATGCTTAAATCCGTAGAAAAATTTGGTAATCAAACTTCATCTTTAGAAGAAATGTTACAAAAGAAAACAAGATGTTTTAATCCTCAATGTCCTTTGGCTAAACAAATAGGACATAATGATATTCCTATAAAAATGTTAGATTCATGTAATTTAAAACATTCATTACAATGTGCTGCAACTAAAAAACAACCACAACAAGGGATGCGTAGGCGATAATTATGAGTTGGGAAAGCATATTAAAATTTGGACCAAGACAAGTTCCTAAACCATCATTAGGTTCTAAAAGACCTACAATAGATGTAGAAAATATTAAACCAACACCTAAAAGACCAAAACCTAAATTTGTAGTAAGTCTTACTCAACAATATAGAGGAAGTTTATATGGAAGATGGGCTACATTATATACTGAAGATATTCAAAGGTTTGATACAAGAGATGAGGCTAAAGAATTTCTTATAAAAACTATGTATGAAAAAGGAAATCCTAGACCTTGGACTGTTGAAGGGAATAATGTTAGTGGACATTGTGTAGTTTATGATGGTATTATGCTAATGATAAATGCACCTTCTTATTATTATTTAATACATAAAGAAGGTGGAGAATTACCTGATGCTGCATCATTTAATCCTAGAGTAGATTGGACAAGTAGAGAAGCAGTATTAGATAGATTAGAAGGTAGACCTCACGGAACAACAAAAAGAGGGGATTTAGATGACTAGAAAAATTAGAAAGTCTTGTAAGTTTTGTCAACACCCTGATTATGAAGGGTTAGAACAAGATATATTATCAGGTAATATTTCATGTGATGATGTAGATAAACAGAATGGTTGGTTTAGTGGAACTGCTAAAAAACATATGCAAAATCATTTAGGAGAATACCACGATAATTCTAACCCATCTTGTCCATTATGCACACATCCTAATAGAGCAGAATTAGAAGTTAGAATTACAGAAGGTGAATTAAAACCAAGTGAAGCGGCTGAATTATTAGGTTGTTCAGTAGACCAAATTCAATTACATATGACTAAACATTTGAAACCTATTGTACAACAACATGCTGCTATGGATATAGCAAGAATTGAATTAAATGAAATAGATTTATTATCAGGTAATGTAGATGTTCTACAAAATAAAGTACAAGAACTTTTAAATAATACAGAACTATCCACCAAACAGATAGACTCTCTTACTAAGTTGGCTAAGGAAATTAGAGAATCCTTAAAATACTTATTAGAGTTTAAAGGACAATTAGTACATAAGCGTGAGGAAACAGTTATTGTTCAACAAGTTGAAATTATACAGAAGGTTTTAATAGAAAAATACCCTGAGATATGGACAGAAATAAGAGATGATGTGGCGGAGATGTTAACATGAGTTGGAAAACAATATTAAAAATAGATATGACTGAAGCCAATAGATTAGGTCGTAAATATGCTTCTGATGATTCTGATATGCGAGAGCAAATGATTTATGAGGCTGAACAAAAAACTGATAAACTCCGAGAAAGAGTAATGAGGGGTATTGATACTTTTGAAGAACAATCTTTTTCTCCAAGTGAAATATCAAGTGGAGAAGAATTAAAAGAATTAGAAAAAGAATTTGCTTTTGCTTATGTTTATGATACTATGTTTGGTAGAGTAAGTTTAACTGTAACTATGGATGGTAAATTATTAAATGGTTATTTTGATGGTAGAGAAATTGCTTCTACTGCTGATGCTACAAAACTTAATAAAGATATGTTACAATCCCAAGAGCGAGAATATGCAGGTGAAACACAACGCTCTCAAATAGGGTATGCTGAAACACCTGATGAATATTATTACAATTAAATAAAAAAGGAAGTGAATAAAATGAGAAATGGAGACAGAAGTTTTAACGACAGATTAGTATCAAGAACAGTATTGCCTGTAATCTATTTATGGATGTTGGCTAGTGGTGCAGTAGTATATACAGGTATTATGAAGCCCGATGTTGTTCTAGATAACTTAGATGGTTTTATTGCTCTTATTGCTATTATTGGTGGTGTCGCAGCACCAGCATTTAATACTTTACTAAGAACATGGGAAGCCGAACAAGCAAACGAAGTTGCAGATATGCCTGAACAATTTGCTGCAAATAGAATTGAAGATGCTAGAGAACATGAACATATTATGCATCTACAAAAGCAGGATAATGACCACAAGGTAGATATGCAAAGAAATCCTCCCGAACAATGTAAAGACGAATGTGTATGGGAAGTTGATGACGACTCAGGAGAGTGAATAAAATGGTAAAAGAAGAAGAACTAACAGACAAAGTAGAGAAAGTAGATGATGTTGTAGAAGACATTGTAGAAGAATTAGAAGACTTAGGTTTAATTGATGAAAAATTAGCAAATAAGATTCTTGCTAAGGTTAAACTATATAAGAAATATATTCTTATTGCTATCCCTGTTTTAGTAGCAGTAGTAGTCGCAGTACAATCACTATGAAGGTGATTTAGATTGTGGTTTTCTGTTCTCAAGGCTGATGGTATCGGTAATTGGACTAATATTTATTTAGGAAAAGAACCATATCCTTCAGATGAAACTATTAATAGTTTAGATGATTCTACATCTACACAAAAAGCAAGAGAATTAGATACTACAATTAATAGAATTGAAACTGCTTTACAAAATGTACCCGAAGAAAATCCTGATTTAGAAGATAGAAATATCGCTACCATGAGGGTTTTTGGTGCAGGTAGAGAAGGTAGAAGAAGTTATGTTGAACCTTTAGGTGTTGAAGGTGCTACTGAAGAACTAGAGAAATTAAAATCTTATAGAGATAAATTCGCAGTACAAACTACATCTCAAGCAGAAGTTAAAGAACAATTACAACCTTTAATTGATAAGGTTGAACAAAGTAAATCTTTTGAAGATATTATGGAAGTTTGGAAATATATTAATGGTATTACAGATGGAAATTGGATGAGGGCTAATCAAAGATGGATGCGTAAATTATCAGATTTAGTTGATACAACAGATGAATTTGCTAAGGTAATTAACGATACAATAACTGACCGTAATAATTATGGTTATGTAGAACAGGTTGCTAAAATATTAGGTTGGGGATTAAAAGGAGAAAGAGAAACAATTGAGGTTAGAGGTGGTAAGTCTAGTAAAAGAATTGATACAGATGACCCACTATCACAACCAAAACAACAAAAGTATGTTTCTACTTTTACTAACAATAAAACAGGCAAACCAATTAAAATTTTACATGAAGGTAAATCTAAAAAGGCTATTAAAGAAGCCGAAAAAAGAGCCTTATTACAAGCAGGTAAAGAAAAAAATATTACATATGTAGGTACTAAAAAAGGTACTAAAACAGAAGGTGTAGAAACCAAAAAGAAAAGAAGAAGAACAAAACCTGGAACTTTACAAGCCACAAGAAGAACAGAATTATTTGTTGAAGCAGTTCCTGTTCAAAACATTGAATTAAAAATACAAAATATGAAAGAAGTATCTAAGTTCCGTAGGTTTATGGATATTTTACATACATCAGGTGCTACTAATAATACAAACATAGAACCTTTTAAAGTACAAGGTGCTGAAATACTACATGATGTTGCTATTGTTGCACAAAGAAAATTAGATATGACACTAAAACTAATTGATTTTGGTAGAAAGGGATTATCTTTTAGATATAGACAATCTTCATACAGAACAGAATTTGCTGAATTTTATTTAAAGAGTCAAATTGATAAAGCACCAGCATCAGTTGAAATTGGTCCACATACTATTGAAGTTGATTTAACAGATTTAGATGAACAAGAATTATTAGAAAATAAAAAGAATGAGGAAAAGGCTTTAGGTTGGATTAAACAACAAATTGATGATAAGAAGGGTGAAATTTTTGAACAATACAAAACCTATGTAAATCAATCTTCTAGGGCTAGAGTACAGGCTAGAAATTTATTAAGAGAATCACAAAAAGCAGCACAGGGTAAAATATCTCAAGAAAAATTAGAAGAGATAAAAAGAATATACAAGGAAAATAATATTAGTATTGGACCTGGAACAGTTGAGTTTTATTTAGGTAGAGGTGATGGTTCTATAAATTATAGTGATGCTATTAGTTCTTTTGATATTGATTTATCTAAAATATTTTTAGCGAATATGTGGTCTTGGTTATTTTTACAATATAGTAATTCAGAAAGTTCAGCCGAGTTCCAAGAAAAAGTAAAGGTTTTATCTACCACAACAGGATTTAGAAATTATATTCCAGCAGGAAGAACATTCCAAACATTAGGTGAAGAATCATTTGTTGATACAATGAGAGTTATTTTAACTATGATTAGAATATTCTATGATGATTCTTTCTTAGATAGTTATAATCAAGCAATTGATAAGATAGGTAAGCGTTTCTATATTAATATGGAAAAGGCTAAAGATGTTTTAGAAGAAGAAGAAGGTTTTGATGATGAAGATGAACAGTTAGAATTAATCATTGAAGGTTTCTTAGATGATATAGACCAAACATCTTTTAAGGAAAATTTAATGGGTTGTAGAGATAGTTTAGAAACTATTATTACAGAATTAAATAGATTATTATTAAACTTAGATGATAAAGTACATACTGAATTACATGATATATGTCGTGAAATAGGTAGCGATACAGAAGGTAAATATACTACAAACAAAGTAGACTTAGACGGACAACCTGCTACTGCTAAAGAACATTTAGTTAGAATGGGTCTTTTACAAGAATTAAAAGGAGATGAAGAAGAATGACTGAACAGATATTTAACAAGGCTGGTAAAGCCCTAACTACTAGACTAAGAAGGGCTATTAATACTAAACTTAATGATAGTGAACCATCACAAAAAGTATTAGATAATATTTTACAAGGACTTCAAGAAATAGGAGAGGGATTAACTCCTGAAGAATTAGATACATTTTTAAAAGACCAAGCAGGGGTTCTTGAAGAAAGAGATGCAATATTTCATCCTGAAAATGGTATGGCTAAATATTTTGCTATTAATAATCAACCATTATCAGGTATAATTACAACAGGTAATAGAAATAAGGCTATTGATGAAACTATTGCAGCAATTCAAGCAAGAGGAGTTAGTCAATTAAATTTTACTTTAGATTTATTAGATGATAAAGAAAATGTTATTACAACATTAAAAGGTGGTTTAGATAATAGTAACTTAAAAGGTGATACTGCACCCTTTAGCGAAGAAGAACTTACATTAATCAAGGGGCTAGTAGACTTAATAGAAAACATTGATGAAGAAAAAGAATATGAATTAAAAGAATCTGAATTTAAACAATTAAATTTAATTGCTGATTCACTTAGTCAAGTACAAGTAATGAAGGTTCAAGAAAGAGAAAAGTATTATAGATATTGGAAAGAAATATATAATGAATTTCAATCTTTACATGATTACCTTGCTATGATACAACCAGCAATTCAAAGACTAGCAAGAGAATTAGGCGGTATAACTATTACAAGAGAAGGTGGTTTTACTGATACTGAAGTAGAATTAGGAGAAGCATTAGAATCTGTTGTATTACCTAATTATGTATTAAAACTTACACAAATTACAAGAAGTGATTATACAGATGAGGCTAAAAAACTTAAATTAACTTATCAATTTTTGAGGGCTATTAGAGCAGATATTCCTGAAAGTCTACAAGTATTTAGAGAAGTAGAAGAATTAGAAGGAGAAGTACAAAGTTCGGCTAGAGTAGAACCACAATTTACAGAAGATGGTAACCCTGTTCAAGGTGGAGGCGGTGCTTCAATAGATGAAAATTTACAGGCAGAATTATCCGCAAAAGAAAAAGAAGCGGCTGAATTACTAAAAAGACAAGATGTTGGTTTTGACCCTCTATATGTAATATTAGGTATAGATAAAGAAGTATCAGATATATCACCTAATGTTGTAAATGAAGTAAAACAAGAAATTAAATCTATTATGAGAACAAATCAAGAATCTAAATATTTTGCAGAATTAGAGGAATTATTAGATGAAGAAATTGATTTATTTTTAGACCAATACAAAGATGCAACAACCGCTATGGCTGATGAAAATCAATACTATTTACCAATGATGGACAATGATGAAATTATTGAAGCCTTTACTACTTTAGGAGTAGAGGTAGAAGTAGAAGCATCAGCAGAAAATTTTGATATTGTTACTAAAAGAATGCCTTATAAAAAAGCAGTAGAATATATTAATGCTGAAACAAAAGGTTTCTTTAGAGTATTAGGTAGAGTATTACAATTATCAAAAGGTACAATTCCTATTGCTAGAAGGTCAGTTACACCTAAAGGTGCATCAGGTCAAGTTAAGTATGAACAAATGTATATGCAAGGTGGAGAATCCTTAGAATTACCTATTAAGGTATCAGAAGTTGATGCTCAAAAATTACAAGAATTAGATAATATGGTTAGATATTTAGAAGAATATTATATGGAACCGCTAGGAAGTGATTTTGTATTATTAGGTGATGTACCTGAATTTTTTACATCAGCACAGTTTAGAGATATATTTACACACTTAAAAGGTACAAGAAAACAACAAGTAAAGAGAGCATTAAGACAAGGCTATGTTCCCTTTGTAGATTCAAGAGATTATGGTAGGGTTATGGATTGGTTAGATTTATTTAAAGACCCACAATCACTTTACATTAGTGATAAATTAATTAACACATTTGAAGAGGCTTTAAGTTCTTTTGTTAAGTTTTGGGAAATTGTAAATAATGTAGCAAAAGAAACAGATGAAGCCCCAACCGAAGAAATTACTAAAGAGATTAAATCAGTAATGGGTGCTATGTTATACGAAATTGCTTTTGATTCATTAGGTGGAGATGAAAGTAAAGTTGCTCAATGGAAATGGCGTAGACAACCTCTAAGTTATTGGAAAGAGCAACAAGAAAATAATAACTATACTATTGAAAACTTATTAGTGTTATTAGAAGACCCTGATTGGAAAGTATTTATTGAAGATAATATGTCTAAAGATAAACAATTGAGAAGAAAGCATGAGGCTTTAATCAATAAATTAAAGAAACCAATTATGAAAATGACAGGTCCAATTACTCATGCTATGTTAGAAGCAACAGATATGATTAGAAAAATGGCAGGTCAAAGAATTTACAGAAGTAATTTAGATATTACCGATATTGAAGATTTATCTTTTATTATTGATATGGTAAAGAAAGAAAATAAAGTAGACATATACGGTGTAGATATTTACAATATTGTAAAATCAAATTCATCATTTAATTCATTAGCAACTAACTATGGTATTTCACAAGAAGTAGTATACAAAATTAAAGGGATGTTTAGATAATGTTAATTTCCAATCTTAAAGTACAGATTAAAGGACCTGTTTCTGAAGCAACAGTTCTTGATAATTTAGAAAGAGATTGGGGCTACCGTAGACCAAATAGAAATACTAAATCAGCAGTTACATTTAGAGATGCTAATGATTTACAATATTTTTATCCTGTAATTGTAAGTGTAGATGTTGATGGAAAACCTAACAAAGAAATGATAGGAAAAACTATTGGATATTCAGGTTGGGGTTCTTATGAAGATTTAATTGTAGATGGTGGTAATTATGTTTTAGGGTGGGCAACACCTGAACAAGAAAAAGTATTAACAGACTTAAATGTTCCTAACTTTAGAGGAAAAGGTGTAAACAGATTACAAAGAGCACCAAGAAATGAAGCAGCAAAAGCAGAAGCAATACAAAAAAATATACCTTTTAATGTAACACTAAATAATAATAATACTAGTGATTATTATGATAATCAAAGAGATTTTATTTTGAATAGTGAAATGCAACCTAAATGGGCAGTAGATAGATTAAAAGCATCAGGTAAAAGAAGATGGTATGTATATAATGAAAAAGAAGAACCGATGCAAAAAGCATGGAAACTCATAAAGGGTTGGTGATTATATTACTCTTGATTTATTATCTGAAATGGACTTGAAGATGTCCAAAGGAAATTTTAAATATTTTTTTGAAAAAGTATTAGGTTATGAATTGGCTGATTTTCATCAAGAGTGGTTAGACTTTACACAAAGTACAGATAGAACAGTTATTATTTGTAGTCGTGACCACGGAAAATCTGTTTTCTTTCATTCATGGTGTGTTTATCAATTATGTTTTCAAGAACCACCATATCAAATGTTATACATTTCATCTAACCATAAACAAACAATGGTACACATGAAAGATATAGATAGAATGTTTACTAATATACCACAGTTAAAGAAGTTTAAACCTAGAGGCGGTTGGGCAGTAGGGGCTATGCGTTTAACTAATGGTAATGAAATATTAGAGCGTTCAGTTGGTTCACAGATTAGAGGACTACACCCTCAAGAAATTATTATTGACGACCCTTTGAAAGAGTTTAGTATGACGGGTATTCAAAGAGTTACAGATTGGTTTTGGGGAGATATGATTCCTACACTTCACCATACAGCAGCACTTAGAATGGTAGGTACACCATTTACATATACAGATATATTTGCACAGTTAGAAGAAAATCCAGCATATAATGTTCAACGCTATCCAGCAATTAAACAAGATGGTTCAGCACTTTGGGGTAATAGATGGAACTTAGAAAAATTAGA
>MDSY01098014.1_pt1 | contig 16536 bp, 15 predicted proteins | sample 811131 | NCBI WGS metagenome assembly MDSY01 (sample SAMN05326643, study PRJNA326480) | marine metagenome | isolation source: seawater | place: Atlantic Ocean: South West | collected 2010
CTTAAAAATATAGAAGATATCTATTTGGTGCTCAATGTCCGAGGCGTTGAAGATAATGTTTGGGAAAAAAGAATGTATAGTTTTATGGAATTGAGATTCTTAGAACATAAAATTAATATTGTGAATAGTCAGATCCCCAAATTAGTTATGGATATCAATATAATAGATTCTAGGGTTGAGGAGACCTCCTCATTTTTAGTTTCATTGAGTCTCTATAATTACAGCATATCAGAGGCGATGTATTATAAGTCTATTGCAGATACTTTAATTACTAAAAAGCTCATGACAAGTAAAGTTTTTTCAAATGAAATAATGGGGCAATCCTCTTCTGGTAATCTATACAGAGATGTTGAAAAATCATTAAATAAACTAATCTCTATTTTTTTGGATCAGTGGTATAAAGATAATCCATTTAAGCAGTTTTAACCTTTTACTATTTGAACATCTCTCCCTTTGAGATTGATGCAGAGTGATGTAACTTTTCAGGAATGTCTAAAAATACCTTTATTTAAAAATATCTATGATTCTATTTATCTTTATATTAAATCTTCTGACTTTTTGTTTCGCACAAGAGGTCACAAAAACTGTTTCATTAAAGACAGGGAAAAATTTAGCAGTTTTAAAGTTTGAAGGTTGGGGTGTTTCTGAACCACTTACAATATTTCTAACAGAAGAATTTAGAAAAACAATTAGAGAATTAGATATCTTTCAAGTCCAAGACCGTGGTATCACAAATGAGGTGGAAATTTTTTATCCTCGCAAAAAAGATTATTGGGCTTGCTGGAGTGAAGAATGTGCTCTTGATCTTGGTCGCAGACTAAACGTTAATTACATTATAGCTGGAAATATTCAAAAAAAGAATGGAGATGAATTCTTAATAAACGGACGTCTATTTTCGGTTGATATGGAAACATTATTAAATGAATTTGCAATGAATAGTAGTGGCATCACAGATAGCTTACTATTAGAAATGAAAAAAATGGCATACAATGTAAGTGGTTTACCTGTTCCTGATACACTTTCAGTAGGTTCAGATACATCTCAAATAGCGACCACTGGTGACTTAAACAGAAAAAGAAGCTGGTTTAAGCTTCCACCAATACCCAGTAAAATTAAAGCATTAATGATGTCAACAGCACTTCCAGGTAGTGGACAAATATGGGCACAAAAAAAACTTCCAGGATATGGTTTCATGGGTACTGAAGCAACTTTAGGGACAGCAGCATTAATTTCTTATATACAATATCAGCGAGCATGGGGAGACTTTGAAAAAACGTATAATTCTTATCAAAACGGCACAGATCCTCATGATCTAATTGAAATTAGACCAAATGTTATTAGATACGCAGCCGATACGCGTAGATACAATTCTTTTATGAAAAACATCAGAAGCGTTGGAGCTTCTATTTGGGTATTTAATATGTTTCATGCTTATTTAGTTGCCCCTAATGATGATTTTTTTGATGGAGAATATTTTTTTGATTTAGAATATCAACCAGAGATTAACCAATTTCAGTTTAATGTTAATTTTTAATCAATATAAATACTTAATTCTAATTCTAGTTTTTCTTTTCTCATGTGAAGAAGCTGAATACATACTGGATAATCCCTCAGACCCTGCTAATATGGACTTAGTTCCGCCGGCATTGTTTTTCCATCCACCAGAAATAGATGTTGAACTAGGTGCGGATGTCTCCGTTGAGATATATGGTCTTAAATTGTTGCCTGCATCAGCGGCACATTTAAAAATCAAATATGATTGGGGTATGCTGGAATACAACTCAACAACAGCAAATGAGTTTTTTACTGGAAATAATAATCCAGTTGTCGTTGATATACCAGAGCAAGGATTATTAGATATATATTTATATTATCTACCTGATCTGATTGCAGATCAAAGTGAAGGAGGAACCTTGTCCTTAGCAACAATAAACTTTACTACATATGCCGAAGGTGAATCTGATTTAGAATTCGATACCGATATAACAGTTCTTAAAGATTTTAACAATAATTCAGTTCTTATCAATGAATTTGGAATGGGTAAGATAAACATTGATTAAAATTCTATTATACGGTTTTTGTATAATCACTGCAATTAGTGCGCAAGACGACGATGACTGCTTTGATTTAGAAGTCACACAAGAGGATTTTCCCTTTAACCATCTTGCTGATCTCGACCCAAATGTTTCAGATAACACATGGCCGATGGATGAAATAGGTGGAGCTGGAGGTTCAGATTTCACATATAAAGTAACTCTCTCCGAGCCTATGAGTATATATGTAACAACGTGTGATGCTGAAACATTTTTAGATGTAGAGCTTGCTATTTATAGTAGCTGTGATCCATCATCTTGGATTCTTTATCAGGATGATGCGATTTTACCTATTTATTACCCAGATGGATCCTCTCAAATCTATAATTTTGCATGTCAGTCTGGTGTGGTAATTGATACCACCGCACAACCTAATTATGCAAATATGTTTCCAAGAATAGACCTAGATGCAGGTGTATATTATATTGCAGTAGGTAATAGAAGTGATGCTGCTCCAGCAACAGGCGATGCATACTCTATCAAAACATATCTAGGGAATTCCCTTATTGTTGATTCTCTAACAACTTCAGATGATTATTCAGAAATAAATTATCACTTTAGTGAAGGAGTATATGGAGGATCATATTTAGAAGTATATAATGGAACCTTATCACCATTAGACCCTTTTGATTATCAAATAAATATTACTTCTAATGGCGGAGCTGCAACTGGAGCATCCATTGAAACCTTAACAAAATTAAACGGTAGTACTCTTATCCCTGGAGATCAAAATGTGAAATTAAATATAATATATAATGCAAATCCAAGTGGTGTTGAGCAAGCTACTGTTGGTCCACTGAATGAAACTTCTATATTTAATAGTATTGGTGTACCGCTTCTAGATTTAGCTGGAATTACTATTCAATTAATTGATGCTTTAAGCCCTACAATTAACTCTAGTCTTCCAGAAAATAATCAAGAAGGCGTAGAACAAAATGCAAGTTTAACGATTACATTTTCAGAACCAGTAAGAGCTTCTGATGATAGTAATATCACGGATGCGAATGCATCTTCGTGTTTTAAATTAAAAAATATGGCGACGAATGATGTATTACCTTTCACTATTACAACATCAAATAATATTACGTTTGACCTTGTTCCAGGTGGGGATTTCCCGGAGTATACTTTTATAAGCTTAGAAGTCTTATCTGTGGTTGAAGATTTAAGTGATAATCCTTTTGTAAATAATACGATCCAATTTAGAACAGAAGACTTATCTCCGCCTTTATTTGTAGATGAAAGTACTATCGCATTAACCAACGAATATGTCACAATAAGCTTTACGGAAGCTGTTTACGCGACTGATTCAGGTACAGGAGCATTAGAGGTTTCAGATTTAGAGTTATCATATAATATGGGTGAAGAAGGAGATTGCTCTGGAGTTAGTTTAGTTGGAGTAAAAAATAGTAATGGTAATCCTCTTGTTGGAGGGGAGTCAGTTATACGAGTATTGATAAGTCCAAGCTCAGCTCCGAATGGACAAGAAACGTTGTCCTTTTCTGCGATAGATGATAATTCAATTTTTGATTTAGCGGGTAACGCTTTGTTAACAGGAAACTCTCCTCAAGTTTCACTCAATGTATCTGCAAAGATTAATAACATAAGCCTCCCTGATAGCAATGAATATGTAGATATTCAATTCTCAGTTGGGATATATGGAAATTCTGCTCGAACAATACCTGTAAATATGTCTTCATTAAATTTTGATTTTATTCAAAATGAAGATGATGGCGGGAATGCATCAAGTGTTGTAATTAATAATTTAAAAAATACTGAAAATGAAAATTTATCTGGTGGTGAGAGTATAATTCGATTTTATATGTCATTGGATACATTACCTTCAGGAGTAGAAAATATTATTTTTTATCCAAGCTCTAATAATAGCATATATAGTTTTTCTGGAGTTCCAATGCCTGTTGGAGAAAGTGATACAGTAATTTTAAATGATCAATTACCGATAACAAGTTTTGTGAATATAAATGATGGTGATGTAAACATTAATCAAAATGAACCAATATCAATTCAATTTGATGATGTGATATGGCTTCCTGGACCTCCACAGAAAAAAGCAACAAAAGAAGACTTGGATGCCTTATTTTTATTACAAAATCAAACAAATGAATTAGATTATACAATAGGTGAAGACTATGTTACCGTGCTTGATACTATTAATAATATATATTCGATTTATCCATTAGAGCCATTCCAAAGTGAGGATTCAATATCATATTCCTTTACTGGAATGGTGCAAGATATTTCAGGAAATCAAATTGAATTAAATTATTCCGCTACTTTTGTAATCCAAGATTACGTGCCTCCACAAATAAATAATAGCGACTTAGCATTAGACGATTCATATTGGGATCTGTATTTTGATGATGCATTATTTAGTAATCTGGATGCAACAAATCCTATAACATCTGAAGACTTTAATATTTCAATTATTCCAAATGATAGTGATGTTGATTCAATATCCGTAACAAGTGTAACTAAAATAGACGGAAACTTTTTAATTGGAGGCGAAAGTATCCTTCGTTTAAACCTAGCTTATAATAGTTCACCTTCTGGAAATGAATTTATCATATTGAACTTGAGTCCAAGTGCTCAAGTCTTTGATGAGACTGGTAATCAAATGGAAGCGAATTCTTTTATTGCACGAGATACACTCTATGACGTTCTTCCTCCAAGTATAACAAGTATTTCTTCCTCAACATCAATTGACTCTTTATTGATCTTATTCAAAGAAAGAACTTTGCAATATAATTTTAATGAAAAGATCAAATCTTTGAGTTATTCTGTAACTTCTAAGCATACTGACTCTGTAGGTGTTATTTCTGTTATTTCGGATAGTTCTATAAGTTTAACGTTGCAACCTCCCTTTGCTAGCTTTGATTCGATAACAATAAATTTTGATGAGATAAAAGATACAAGTGATTTAACCACTGTGGATATTGCATATACATATCTTACACCGATGCTTGGGGATTATAATTTAGATACCTCTTTAAATTATTTAGACTTATCAGATTTAGTGAATAATTGGAAAATTCCTAATTTGGAATATGAACTAGGACCATTCATCGGAAATGCTCCTAATTTTATCTCTGATCCAGATAGTAAGTTTGATATTGATGATGGAATGGCTTTTATGAAAATGTGGTCATGGTATCAAAAAACGTACGGCGAAATAGTTAATGAAGTTCAACAGGTTGGTCTGCCGCTACAAATTTTCTTTAATGAGGATACTTTGTTTATTGTAATTGAAGAAAATATTTCAGCGGGCCAATTTCAGTTCAAATATGCAAATTTAGAGAACCCACCATTAACATTTAAAAATAAAAAATCGAATGTAGGTAGTTTATTCTTGGATGCCCATTTGAGTAAAAAAGGGTTTTCAATAATTGAATTTGCCCGAGAAAATATTGATTTAAAAATAGATACTATTAAGATTTCATACGACAAGAAAAATAAAATCAATCTGTTTTATGCATTAGTAAGTTCTGAAAAAACAACGATACAAAAAGGTTCTTTAGAATTTGATCCAAAGCTTCTTCCTGACAAACTCTCATTGAATCCTGCTTTCCCAAACCCTTTCAATCCACTAACAACTTTACGTTTTGATATACCAGAGACAATAAATTCAAATTTTGTTTTTCTTAACATTTATGATATCAAAGGGCGAATGGTAAAAAAACTGGCTGAAGGATCTATGCTTCCAGGTAGACATCATGTAAAATGGGATGCTACTAATTTTTCATCTGGAGTCTATTTTGTAAAATTAACCTATGATAATCAGAGCAGAACTCAAAAATTAATTTTATTAAAATAGCATTAAAATGAATCTTATTGCAGATATAGCACCATTTTCAATTACTTGGTTTGTTGGTATTATCGCAGTTATTGTCGCGATCATATTAATTATCCAATTTGCAATTCGAGTTCCACCAGATACTCGAAGAATACTTTCTATTACATTGGGTATAATTTTAATTTTAAGAGAACTTTGGAAAAACTGGTATATCTTTAATCTAGGTATTTGGGAATTGAAAACCGCTCTGCCTCTACATTTATGCGGAATTTCAGCAATATTTGCAGGTTTAATGCTTTTTAAAACCTATCAAAAAGGATTTGAGTTTTTAGCATTGATCAGTTTAACTGGTGCTATGCATGCCATTTTAACACCTCAATTAAATCATGGTGCATCCCTAGCTCAATTGATTGAATATTATATTGGTCATGGTGGAGTAATTTTAGTTCCGATATATTTAGCAATCGTCGATGGGTACAGAGTTAAAAAAAATGCCTGGCGCGATGTTTTTATTCATTGTCAGCTACTTTTAATTTTCATAGGAATGATTAATTTAATTTTAGATGCAAATTATATGTATCTATGTGAAACACCTATTGTTAATAACCCTCTTATAATTGGTTTATGGCCATGGTATATAATTGGTTTCGAAATATTTGGTTTGGTTCACATTTTATTTTTTTATTTTCTTTTTAGAAGATTAAAACCTTTACCATACTAAAAACTTTAATTTCTCTTGGAACTATGAAGAAAAATCAAGATCAAAATCAATTTCTATTAGATACGAATATTACATTCTTAAACCATGGCTCTTTTGGCGCTTGCCCAAAGCCTGTGTTTGAAAATTATCAAGAATGGCAAATGAAATTAGAAAGACAACCAGTAAAGTTCCTTACAAAAGATCTTTACAAAGGCTTAAAAGAATCAAGGAAGTCTATTTCTAATTTGATTGGTTGTCAGCAAGATGAGGTAATTTTTTTTCAAAACCCAACTAGTGCCGTAACAAATATAATTCATAATTTAAAACTTAAAGCAGGTGATGAAGTTTTAATGACGGACCACGAATACGGAGCCCTAATTAGATCATGGTCAGAATGGGGGAAAAAAAATAAGATAAATATCATAGAGCATGAAATTTCATTACCCTTGATTTCAGAAGATCAATTTGTAAATCAATTTTTAAAAAGCATAAATAGAAAAACAAAAGTTGTTTTCATATCACAAATCACGAGTTCTACAGGTTTGATTCTTCCAATTCACCAGATTATTAATTATGCTAGAGAAAAAGGAATTATCACAATAGTTGATGGTGCTCATGTTCCTGGGCATATTGATATAAATATACAAGAACTAAAATGCGACTTCTATACTGGTGCTGTTCATAAATGGTTGTGCGGACCAAAAGGTTCTTCATTTCTTTTTGTTAGAAAAGAAAAACAAAAGTCAATGAACCCGGTTATTTATAGTTGGGGTAAAGATGGTGATGATCCTGAAACATCTCATTTTTTACAAGATTTTCAATGGCAAGGAACTAGAGATATGTCCGCTTTTTTATCTATCCCATTTACAATAAATTATTTTAAAAAAAACATTTTAGGAAGTCGAGAGGTTTGTCAAGATACTAGTTATTACGCATATCAGCAGTTCAAACAGATTTTTAATACAGAACCATTATTTCATAATTCTGTTTGGGTTGGTCAAATGGTCTCCTACCCTTTACCAAAAAATATAAACAAAGATATTAAATCAATACTTATGGATAAGTATAAAATCGAGATACCTATTTTTACATGGAAAAATCGTCTTTTCATTAGAATTTCTATTCAAATATATAATGATAAAAATGACGTTGATTATCTAATGAAGGCATTGAAAACTATTGGCTATATTTAAAAGCAAATTTATATTATTTATGAAGTATCTGATTATTCTACAACTTTTTATATCCTTTGGCTTTGCCCAAAGAATCCAACTTTTCACCAAGACGGATGATATATTTACGTCTGCTAACCGTTTTTCAGTTAAAAATAGAAAAGTAATATTCTTTGAAGATGATTTAGTTCTAATGACGGTACCTATTAAAAATCTAGTAGAAGTTCGTTATTCAGAAAAATCATACTCTTATATAGGTACTCCATGTATCTATTTTGGAGCCCTTTCTCTTTCTGCTGCAGCTGCATTATCAGTTGCGGGACATTTAGAGGCTCTTGATTTATCGCAAGGTCAACTTATTAGTATTGTAGGTGGTGGTGCAGCTATATATTATTTAGGAAAGATGTTAAAACTCTTGGGTGGTCGTTTTGGAAATGACATAGTTTATGAAGACTTTGATCGATTAGATCGTTCTACGAAAAATTTAATCTTAGAGTCCATTAGTTTAGATATGCAAAAAAAAGAGAAACAAAGTCAATTTATGTATGGTCCTGAAGGAAAAAAGAAGGAACTTAAATTTTCTTGGAGAGGAAAGAAGCCATGGAAGAAAAAGTATAAACCCAAAAGGAAAATCATAAGATTTTCTTTCTTTTAAGTTTAATATGCAATGTATCATATCTGCTTTAAAATCTGAATCACAACCTATCATCGACTCATTTGGATTAAAAAGAAATAACTCTTTCCCCTTTCCCGTTTACCAAAATAAAAATATTTCACAATTAATAGTAGGAGTTGGCAAAGAAAATGTAGAACAAAGAATCTCTTTATTTTTTGACTCTTATAAATCTAAAAATATGTACTTTATAAATATTGGTATTGCAGGTGGAGGGAAAGATAATTCAAAAATAGGTGAATTATATTTAATTAATAAAATCATAGATGAGCAAACCAAAAAACACTTTTTCCCAGATATCCTCGCTAATTCTACAATAGCTGAGCATTCAATCACAACTGTCAATCAAAGTGTGTCTAATGGAGGAGGATCTTACACAACCTTAGTGGATATGGAAGCTTCTGCTATTTATCAAGCCTGTATCAAAAGTGTACCGATTCACCATGTTTCATTTTTAAAAATTGTTTCTGATTATATGGATCAGGGCATCTTTTCTTTAAAAAAAGAGACGATTCAGTTGCTAGTAAAAAAGAAAATAGAAGTCATTAGAGCATTTATAGAACAACAACATAATCTTCAAAAATTGAAAAAATCTATTTTAACTAATGAAGATAAGAATTGGATAAAATCTGCCAAAATAAAGTTAAATCTATCTGAAACTCAATTTTATAAAATCAATTCCCTTTTTAAAGGATATAGATTAAAAAATCCACATAAAAAATTTGAAGAAAACATAATTAAAAAACCAAAATCAAAAAAAGAAAGAAACCAATTGTTTAAGAAAACCTGTGAAAAACTTTCAGCCTAATTTTTCTCATATTTACATAGAAGAGAATGCCAAAGACTATCCGCTGTCAAAATTGGCTATTGAAAAATTTTCTAAATCAACTATTATTCAAATAAAGCATTATAAAGATGTCTTTAATAGGCCTAATCAAGATTTTCAGATTCAAAAATCATCGATGAAGCTCATCCTTGCAAAAAAAACTGCACCATTCCTTTATCCTGCATCAGAAATGGTGCAAGAATTTGGTTCTCCAAACGTGTTTTATAATACGCCTATCTTAAACTGTTTATACAATTGTGATTATTGTTTTCTGCAAGGAATGTACAATTCTGGGAACATGGTTGTTTTTGTTAATGAAAATGACTTTATGAGCGCTATTACAGAAAAGATGAGATCATTGAATGTCATCCAGAATCCAATGATCGTTGCAATATCATATAACACTGATATTATGGCTATGGAAAATATTTTACCCTTAGCATCTAGATGGATTAATTTTGCTAAGCACCAAAAAAATTTAATCATAGAAATAAGAACTAAAAGTGCCCTTTTTTCACTTATTGAAAAAATGAACCCATCTAGAGCAATAATACTAAGTTGGACTTTATCTCCAGAAATAATTTCTGCAAAATTCGAATCTACATCCCCTCCATTTAAAAGTCGATTGAGTTCGGCTAAAAGTGCAGTAGAAAAAGATTGGCAAGTTAGATTATGTTTTGATCCCGTAATTTTATTTGAAGGTTGGTTTGAGATATATACAGCTTTTTTCAATGAAGTTTTCAACAATATAGACTCAAAGAAAATTAGAGATGTTACGATTGGTGTTTTTAGGATGAATAAAGATTTTTACAAAAGAATAAAAAAAAGAGAACCAACATCTGAGCTATTTTATCAGGACTATGAAATTAAAGATGGTGTTGTTTCTCTTGAAAAGAATGTTCGAATAAAGGCTCTTAAAAAAGTGAAAAAAGTTTTAGCAAAATATCTTCCTGAGAATAAAATATTAACATGGATGTGATATCAAAATATTTAAAAGTCTAAATTCCACTTTTCATAGTTGATTATTAGTAACATTACGTTAAAAATTATATTTAAGAAGAGGTGTATAAAATGAGCTTTAAACTTATTCTATTTATTATTGCTGTGGTTTTTATAATTGGATCACTATCATTAGCCGTATGGTATAGAATGTATGAAGATGAAAAAGAGTAGTTTTTTATCTTTTTAAATCTCTACTAGCAGTAAAATGTTCAAAAATAATAATAAAAAGTCGTTATACTTTATTTTTATAATTTTTTTTATTACATGTTTAAGCTCAAATACTTTAGCCTTTGAGCCAAAGACTAAACATAATTCCAAGACATTTATTAATTTTGCTGGTGTTAAGTATAATTTAATCCAAAATGGAATTTCACCGAATCGCTATATTTGGCTCCATGGAGATGAAAAGACCGCAGAGATGGCTTTAATACATCACATTAAAAATTACAATGGAATAGCTTTTTTTATTGATAACAAAACTAGAGAAATCCCCTATAAATCTACTATCGTTGATCCAAACAGGATTTTTTCAAGAAATGGTACTTATCATGCATTAAGAAAATTTCAACCAAGTTGGGCGCCAGGTACTTTAAAAAAATCATTGGATGAAATTGATTTAGAAAGAGAAGCTTTTTTAAATATATTGATGCCACCAAAAGAAGGGTTATTAATCGCATTGCATAATAATTTCAGAGGATACAACGTGATGAATGAGGAAGCGAACAGTCAACAGACATCAATTAAGAAGAGTCAGAATCTAAGAGATTTTATTATTTGTACTGATTTAAATGACTTTAAAAAGTTAGCAGAAGGCCCCTTTAACGTTGTACTACAAAATAAAACAACAATAGCAGATGATGGAAGCTTGTCTTGGGAGGCATTAAGGAGAGGAGTTCGATATTTAAATGTAGAAACACGATTGGGATATTTAACTCAACAAAAAAAGATGTTAAAGTTTATTGAAGAAAAACTAAACTAATCATGATATCCCTTTTTAATAGAATTTTAAAATGGATGCCGGTAATATTATTTTTTTTACTTTTATTTGTTGATAGAACCAATATTTTCCATGTTGTTGGCTACATTTCCCTTTTATTCTTGTATACATTTATCATCATCTTAAGGGTCTTATATGCTAAAAAGCAATGGCACAAAGAATTCAATGATGATCAATTAGATAAAAATAGCTCTATAAAAAACATGAGCGATTTTGAGAGTAAGATAAAATAATTTACTAGTTAATCTTTTAAAATCAATACCAGAAAAGGAGTTTGAATGAAAAAAATAGATTTAAGAAGTCTTATTATAGGCGCTCTGGGAACTACACTTTTCTTTGTTCTTGTCGGTGCAGATGAAGCAGTGGTTGACGAAGGAAATCTAGGGGATATTGTGGTAAACTCTATTACAATACGTGACGATGGGCATGGTGGTTTTATTACAGCATATAACCAAGACCAGAAAAGGACTTTGTACTTAGGAACAGGAAAAGAAGAAAATGGCTATGTTCAGACATACAACAAATATGAGCAAGCAACTGCTTATATTGGATCTAATCGTGATATGGATGGAATTATTGTTCTAAATGATAGATATGGTAGCCTTAGTCATAGCCAATCAGGAAAAAAATGAACTTAGGTGTTATTTTTGTAATCTTACTCCTTTATGCTTTTTTAAAAAATAGAGATAAATTCGAAAGGTACAAGGACTAATACTATGAATATGCAAATTAATATTAATTTACATGCAAAAATATTTTATGTAGATTTGAATCTTTATTAAACTTAAAAACATTAAATACATATGAAAAAAATAAATATAGCTTTATTTGGATTTGGCAGAATTGGTCGCAACATTTTTAGACTAGGATATGATAATCCAAAATATAACTTTGTTGCTATTAGTGATTTTGGCTCTTTGGAAGCGCTCCATTACTTACTAATGAGAGATTCTGTACATGGATCAATGAAAGACGAGGTGATTTTAGACGGAAACTATCTAAAAGTCAAAGATCAAAAAGTAAGGGTTATAAGTGGAGGCCAACCAGGAACAATACCTTGGGATATTTATGATGTAGATATTGTTATTGATGCTACTGGACGATTTCTTAAGAGATCAGACTTAGCAATGCATCTTGATTCAGGTGCTAAAAAAGTTTTTACAACAAGAAATCCTGAAGAAAAAATTGATAGATATGTTATTCCTGGAATTAACGATTCTTATATTGATTCCTCTGATCGAATTATCTCGACAACATCTTCAACAACTCAAGTATTAGCCTTGATGCTTAAAATGTTAGATGAATCTTTTGGACTTGAAAGAGCGATGATGACTACTATCCATGCTTACACCGCTGATCAGCCACTAGCTGATGCTGCTGGACTGGATTTAAGAAGAAGTCGTTCCGCTGTAGAGAATATTATTCCAAACTCAACATTCGCTCCTTCTATTGTTGAAGAAATTATGCCAAAGTTTAAAGGTAAAATAGATGGTATCGCTTTCAATGTACCGGTACCTAATGGATCTTGTGTTGATCTTACTACAGAGTTAAGAAAAACTCCGACAGCTGAAGAAGCAAATCATGCAATTAAAAAGTTTTCTGAAAATTCTCTTAAGAACATTGTGGGATATACAAGTGATCCTATTGTTTCGAGTGATGTTAGTGGAAGAGAGGAGACAATGGTTTTTGATGAAAAAGCAACAATGGTTACAAAAGATGCTCTTTTAAAAACACTCTGTTGGTATGATAATGGTTGGGGCTTTTCTAAAAGAATTTTAGATGTTATTGATAAATACTCAGAATTGGAGACAAAATCGTGAAAGTAGCAATTAATGGTTTCGGACGTATTGGACGTTCAGTTTTTCGTATTTTAAATTCAAGGCCTGGAGTTGATGTAGTCGCAATAAATGATATTTTCGATAAAGGTGCTTTGACATATCTTCTAAAATATGATACTGTAATGGGTAGATTTCCAGAAGAAGTATCTTTAGAAGGAGATATTCTTAAAACACAAAGTCAAAGTGTCAAACTTATTGCTGAAAGAAACCCTGAAGAATTACCATGGGCTGAGATGGGCGTTGATGTAGTTATTGAATCAACAGGTATATTTCGTGAAAAATCTCAACTAGAAAGTCATTTAAAAGCTGGTGCAAAAAGGGTTGTTTTAACTGTTCCAGCTAAAGACGATATTGATTATACTGTTGTTCTTGGCGTGAATGACGATGGCTTAAAGCCAGAGCATAAAATAGTTTCCAATGCTTCTTGTACTACAAATTGTTTAGCTCCAATGGCTAAAGTCTTAAATGATGAGTTTGGTATTGAGCTTGGGGTAATCAACACAATACACGCATATACAAATGATCAACGTTTAGCAGATGTACCTCATTCGGATTGGAGAAGAAGTAGAGCAGCAGCTGAAAATGTGATTCCAACAACGACTGGTGCTGCTAGAGCGGTGGGAAAAGTTTTACCGGAATTAAATGGTAAGCTAGATGGAATTGCAATGAGAGTTCCTGTCCCTGATGGTTCAGTAGTTGATTTTAACATTCGATTAGAGCAAGACGTTACTGTCGATCAAATAAACGATGCAGTCCATAGTGCTTCAGAAACAGGTCCTTTAAAAAATGTGCTAGAATATTCAACATTACCTGTTGTCTCAACAGATATTATTGGAAACCCGCATTCATCAATCTTTGATGCACCTTTCACACGTGTAATTGGCGGTAATTATGTTAAAACGTTGAACTGGTATGATAATGAATGGGGTTATTCAAATAGAGTTGCTGATCTACTAGAGGTTCTTTACAATCTAGATTAGCCTTTTCCCAGCTCTGGAATTTTTTTGAAGTATTCTAATGTTTCAGGGTTTTTGAGAGCATCGATATTTAATACTGGCTCATTCTCTAAAATTTGTTTTATTGCAAGTTCGACTTTTTTTCCATTCATAGTATAGGGAATTCCTTCTACTTGTAGTACTTTACTAGGCTTGTGTCGATGCGAGCACTCTTGAGATACCTTGGATTTAATTTCCTCGACCAGTCCTTTACTCAATTCAATATTATTTTTTAATTCTACAAATAAAATAATACGTTGGTCACCTCTCCAGCTTTGACCAACAACTAAACTATCCTCAATATATGATAAAGAAGATATTGCTCTATATATTTCAGCAGTACCTATTCGTACCCCACCTGGATTAAGAGTCGTATCACTTCTACCATAAATTTTAACTCCTCCTGTTGTAGAAATAGAAATAAGATCACCATGATGCCAAATACCTTTAAATGTTTCAAAATAGGCTTTTCTATATTTAGCTCCATTTGGATCATTCCAGAAATAGATTGGCATTGAGGGAAAAGGGGTGCAACAAACAAGTTCTCCTTTTTCTCCAATTAGGTTATTTTGATTTTGATCATAAGCTTTTACGTCCATCCCTAACCCACGGCATTGCAACTCACCTCTTATAACTGGTAAAAGCGGACTTGAGAGTGCAAAGCAAGAAATGATGTCTGTTCCACCTGAGATAGACCCCAGAAGTAGGTCTTCTTTTATATCTTTATAAACATAGTCAAAGCACTCTTCTATTAAAGGTGACCCCGTAGAAAGAATAGTTCGTAATGACTTAAGTGTAGATATATTTTGAGGTTTAAGTTTGGAGTTCATGCAGGCTTCAATATATTTAGCGCTTGTACCAAAAATAGAGATCTTTAAATCATCAACCATTTCCCATAATGTTGTTTTTTTGGGATAGAACGGAGACCCATCGTATAAAGTTATCGCAGACCCTACAGCAAGACTTGATACAAGCCAATTCCACATCATCCAACCACATGTAGTAAAATAAAAGATATTGTCATTTCTACCCAAATCACAATGAAAATAAAGTTCTTTAAGGTGCTGAATTAATGTTCCTCCTGCGGAATGGACGATAGATTTTGGGCGGCCTGTTGTACCAGATGAATAAAGAATGAAAAGAGGGTAGTTAAATGGTAGTTGTTCAAATATAAGCATCTCAGGATCTTTTGATATGAAATTTTCATATAGGATTGAGTTCTGAATTTTGATTTCTTGTACAATATCTTCTCGTTGTTTTATAATAACTACCTGTATCAAACTTTGAATTTTTTTAGTGATCTCATCTACGTTTTTTAATGAATCATAATATTTTCCATTATAAGAATAACCGCTTGTTGCAAAAAGAACTTTTGGCTGTATTTGAGAAAATCGATCAAGAACTCCACTCACACCAAAATCTGGTGAGGTTGAACTCCAGATTGCTCCTATGGATGAAGTGGCAAGCATTGCGATAATTGCTTCGGGTATATTTGATATGTACCCAGCTACTCGATCTCCTTTTTTCACTCCAATACTTCGAAGAGAAAATGACAAAGCTTCAACTGAACTATAAAGAGACTTATATGTAAGTGTTTTAATCTTTGAATTTTCATTCTTGTAATGAATTGCAGGACGATCATCCCTGAACCTCAGTAGGTTTTCAGCAAAATTTAATTTGGCTCCAGAAAACCACTTAGCTCCAGGCATCTTCGTTATATCATCAACTATTTCATGATAATCAGAGGATGAAATAATATTAGAATATTTCCATGTCTCTTCCCAAAATTGGTTTGGGTTGGAGATGGACCATTCATACAAATCTTCATATTTACCAATCTGAAGATTGTTCTTTCTATTTATATTATCAATAAAATTAGAAACGTGGGATTTTTTTGATTTTTTAGGTTTCCAAAGTATTTTACTCAAACATAATCCTTCTTGTGCGCAATAAAATGTAAATAGTTGGCTTTTATTAATGATTATACTGTTAACTATTCATAATTTTAAAGCTAACAATCAATCAATTTAATTACAATATATGAAAATAGCTTTTTTAACAGCCGGTGGCATAGCCCCTTGTTTATCCTCCTCTATTGGAGCCCTTATTGAAAAATATAACCATATAGCTCCGGATGCTGAGTTAATTGGATATCTCAATGGATATCAAGGACTATTACTTGGTCGCTCAATTCCTTTTCCAGACTCTGTTAAAAAGAATTATAACGTTTTACACGATTTTGGTGGGTCACCTATTGGAAATAGTAGGGTCAAACTAACAAATGTAGACGATTGTATTAAGAGAGGGTATGTAAAAGAAGGCGAAGATCCTTTGGAAATTGCAGCCGAACAATTAACAAAAGATGGTGTTAATATTCTTCACACAATCGGTGGGGATGATACCAATACCATGGCTGCTCAGTTATCATTCTA
>MDSY01016651.1_pt1 | contig 16531 bp, 14 predicted proteins | sample 811131 | NCBI WGS metagenome assembly MDSY01 (sample SAMN05326643, study PRJNA326480) | marine metagenome | isolation source: seawater | place: Atlantic Ocean: South West | collected 2010
AAATGGAAGAACTGTTTATGAGCTTGCTCACATGAATATCCCATCAATTGCAATACCTCAGCATGATAGAGAAGGAACACATGAGTTTGCATCTTCAGACAGAGGCTTTGTTGTCCTAAAGAAAAATTCTCCACAATCAGAGGAGATAACAAGCGATATTCTTCTTGCATTTCAGAAGCTAGTTACAAATCATTCGTATAGGAATGAACTTTATACAAAAATGAGGAAGTATAAGTTTGATGAAAATAGAAAAAAAGTCGTTAACTTAATTTTACACAAATCGTCTTAACCATAGGATGAAAACAATAGGAATTATTCAAGCAAGAATGGGCTCTCATAGACTACCCTTGAAGATGTTAATGGATTTAAATGGTTATCCGCTTATTGAGTGGATTATTATGAGGGCCAGAAAAGCAAAGAATATTGATGAGTTTGTAGCTGCAATTCCTATAACAAAGGAAAATGATCAATTATCTGATCATCTAGAATCATTTAATATAAATGTATTTAGAGGAAGCGAAAATGATGTGCTTAATCGATTTTATGAAGCTTCTATCGAGTACTCAGCTGATCTAATAGTAAGGATTTGCGGAGATAATCCGCTTATATGTGCCAGCGAATTAGATCGATTAGTCGAGTTCTATAAGGTCAGTGAGTGCGATTATGCTTATAATCATATGCCAATAAATAACTCGTATCCTGATGGTCTAGGCGCTGAGATATGTTCATTTATGATTTTAGATAAAATAAATAATGTTGCTATAAAAGCAGATCATCGTGAACATGTTTTCAATTTTGTTTGGGAAAATAAAGAAGATTTTATTATTAAAACTTTTGACCCTCCAGAAAGCATAGCTTATCCTCACTTGAAGTTTGATGTAGATACACAGGAAGACTTAGATAAATTAAGGTCAAAGGACTATAAAATATCAATGGAAGCTAAAGAAATTATAGAATTAAGTACTCAAAAAGAATTAAGAAAGTAATGAGACAGAACGAAATTAAAATAACCGATCTTATTCAAAAAGAAAATATTAAGGGTGATCCTAGTTTTGATTAACAAGAAAGAAAAGATACAAGCCTACGTCCTTACAATTAAAAAAACATAATCAGATGAAGACAATAGATATTTTTAATTTAGAGGTAAATCATAACCTTGTAAGAAAGCCACTTATAATTGCTGAAGCTGGTGTCAATCATGAAGGAGATATGGAAAATGCAAAGCGCTTAATAGATGAAGCCTCGGAAGCAAGTGCAGATGCAATAAAATTTCAAACTTACAAAGCAGAAACCATAGCATCAAAGGACTCTCCGTCCTATTGGGATAGGTCAGAGGAACCAACTGAAAGCCAGTATAAGCTATTTAAAAAGTACGATAAATTTTGGAAGAAAGAGTTTGAGGAGCTTAAGCTTCATTGCGATAAAGCCGGGATAGACTTTATGAGTACTCCATTTGATATTGATTCTGCTCTTTTTCTTAATGATTTAATGGATGTCTACAAGATATCTTCCTCTGATATAACAAATAAGCCTTTTATTGAATACATAGCTGATTTTGGTAAGCCGATAATCCTCTCAACAGGCGCCTCGAATATTGATGAAATTGATCGCGCAGTCAAATGGATAAAAAAGAAGGATGTTGATTTAGCTATTCTTCATTGTATTTTGAATTATCCAACTAAAGATGAAAATGCTAACCTTGGAATGATGAAAGATCTTCAGGTGAGATATCCAGATAATCTAATCGGACTTTCGGATCACACTCTTCCAAAAAAAATGAAAACATTAGAAATTGCGACCTTAATGGGAGCTTCTATTATTGAAAAACATTTCACATATGACAAAACATTGATTGGTAATGATCACTATCATGCAATGGATAAGAAAGATTTAGAGATATTCAATTCTAGTATTGAAAATATCTTGAAATTAGTTGGAAGCCACAATAAAAGGGCATTGAACTCTGAGGAGCCAGCGAGAAAAAATGCAAGAAGAAGCTTAGTCGCCAATAATGCAATCGATAAAGGAAAGACTATCACAAGAGATGATCTAACTTGGAAGAGGCCCGCGCATGGAATTTGTCCTTCAAAGATAAATCAGTTGCTAGGAAAAGAAGCAAAAGAGAGTATTGCAGAAGATGACATTTTAAAATGGGAATTATTCGATTAGTTTCTAACCAATCATTATGAATTTATATTTAAAAGAGTATTTCCTTGTATTAGGAGAATCTAAGTACAGAGTTCCGCTTCTTGTCTCATACTTTATCTTTTCATCTCTGCTAGATGTTTTTGGGCTTAGTTTAGTAGCAATATATATTCCTCTCATAATTGGTGATTTTAGTTTCTTGCCTCAGTCATTCATCAATTCTTATTTGGATGCTGGCTATAAACTTTCAGATGCATACATATATCTTGGTATATTGATTATTTTTGTTTATGCAATAAAGAGCGTGATTAGCTTTGACATACAAAAGCGTATCATAAGATTTTCACTAGGAGTGGAGCTTAATTTGAGAGATCGATTAATGAAAGCATATATTTCTAAGCCTTATTCATTTTATCTCATAGAAAATTCCTCAAATATAATTAACAATATTGGAATTTATGCGAATACATTTCAAACATCTACCGTTAATGCATCATTAAAATTCTTGGCCGAGGCTTTAGTAATTATTTCAATAATATTATTAGTTTTCATTTCAAATCCAATATTTACAATTTCAATTGCTTTGTTGATCGCTTCTTTCTTCTTTCTATTTGATTACTTAGTCAAAGATAAGATTTTGAAGGCTGGTGAAACAGCTAGCTTTCGTTTTGGAAATGTAATTAATTTAGTTAATCAGACAATATTTGGTATCAAAGAAGTTAAGATTTTCAATAGAGAAGAATTCTTTCAAGAAAAGCTAAGAAATGAAGTAATCATCGTAAACGAAGCCAGATATATTCAGGATTCAATGAAGCTTATTCCAAGGTATGCAATCGAGTTTCTGCTTGTTATGGCGACTATATTAATGGCAGTTATAATGCAGTATTTGGGTGTTGAGAAAACTACAATATTAAGCAGTGTTGCTGTTTTTGTTGTAGCAGGAACAAGGTTAATGCCTTCTTCAAATGTTCTCATAACATCTTTAACTGCACTAAGAGCAGGGAGATTTGTAGTATCTGAGCTTTCAAAAACATTAGAAAGAAATGAGGAAGAAATACAAAAAATAGACCACGAATTTGATGAAACTGAACAGTTAAAATGGAAAAACGAAATCCAGTTCAAAGAAATATATTTTAAATATAAAGACTCAGAAAAGTATTTATTTGATGGCGTATCTTTTGATATCAGAAGGGGTGAAAGCATAGGGATAATTGGTGAATCAGGCTCAGGCAAGACATCGTTGGTCAATATACTCCTTAACCTTTTAGATACTGAGAAAGGTGAAGTCTATGTCGATGGAAAGAATTATGATAAGAAAAGGCATGTTATACAAAATAGCATGGCATACATTCCGCAAAATATTTTTCTTCTTGATGATACCATTGAAAAAAATATTGCATTTGGTTCAAAAAAGCACGAAATAAATCCCGATCTTCTTAATAATGCAATTCGCAAATCAAGATTAGATGATTTAGTCAACTCTCTCCCTGACGGCATTAATACAAAAATTGGAGAGAGAGGAATCCGTTTTTCTGGTGGACAACAACAAAGAATAGCCATAGCCAGAGCGCTTTATAGCGATCGAGAGATTTTAATTCTGGATGAGGCAACATCAGCACTCGATGATATTACAGAAAAGGAGATTGTTAATGAAATTGAATCATTAAAAGGTAAGCTTACTATCATAGTTATTGCCCATAGGTTATCAACTCTTGAGGCATGCGATAGGATAATTTCAGTTGATCAGGGAAAATTAGTAGAAAAAAAATAATAAAGTAAAGGGCTAAATTCTAATATAATGACAATTTTCTTCACAATACCCACTATTTGATTGGTAATTATTTAGCTGCTATTAGTTTTCATTACTATGACCACCAATAAAACTTACCTAGGATTTAAAGATTCTTCGATTGAAAATCATAGGAAGGTTAGTATGCCTTCAAGTAAAAACTATTGTGAATACAGCGCCTTATGTAGAACTATCGTAGACGATTATTTTAAAGCAAACTTTAATAATTTTGGCGATATTCATGTTGAGGATTACTTTAGGAAAGCTATTGATATAAAGCTATTGAACAACTACGCACTATACCACCAAGCTAAGATTGATTATCCAAATTTAAAGAATATATCAACAAATGATGAACTGATCGATCGTATTATTGAAGACAAGAGTCCTTCCAAAAGATTTAAGCTAATTTATCTTCTAAGTGGAATTATATATTTGACAGCCTATAGCCTCAGACTATTCGTCAATTGTCTATTTTCAAAGAGTCGAACTAGTAAGCCAGATATTCTGTATTTAAGAAAGAAAGATTATCCTGATCTAGGACTTGGAGAAATTCTCTCATCTAAAATTAATAAATCAACTATTGATTCTTGCTTAGTTTTGGCCACAGGAGAAAAAAGCAAATTTAAATTTAAACTCATCTCGGATTATAGAGGGTCTAGTATACGTTGCCTGAGGGTTTTCTTAGATATCCTGATGGAATTAGGGAGATTATCAAAAATATGCTCTTTCAATGACATTCCAATCAGAGATTTTCACAGATTAGTTTCTGACTCATTTTTAATTGGCAATATTATTGAAATCAGATCTCTTGTTTACACCGGAGTTCTTTTAGATAAGCCATTCTACGTACTTCTTGATAAATATAGAAAACCATATCAAGCAATAAATACAATCAATGAATCTTTCTTTTATCCACCTTTTAGGACTTTTGATTATTCATACGCAGATGTTTATTATTCTATGAACCAAATTGATGAAAGCATGCAGAATCACTTTGGGGGCAATATTGCATCATTTAAAAGAGTAAGTTTTTTTAGAAAAGATTTAATTATTAACTCAAAAGGATTGTCTGATTCTCTTAAAAAAATTAAAGATAGGTTTCAAAAGATTATTCTTGCAACAACAGTTCAAGTATCTGATGAGATATTTATACAGTTTGGAGTTGAGGAGCTTAATTCATTTTTATATGAAGTTAAAAATTATGCCTCATCCAATCCTAAGAACTTAATAATTTTAAAAGGAAAGAAGAATGAACTATCACTTGTGGACCCTGACATAATCAAGCAAATATCCAATCTTGAAAATATATTTCTGATTAATTCAATTAAGCCTAGATTATTAGAGTATGATCACTTTGAAGATCTGATTAAGATATCGGATTTAATGATTTCAATGAACCATGCATCAACTACCATATGGCAATCTTTTGCTCATGGAAAGCCTGTGATAGCAATAAATGATGCCCATCCCAAATCTTTTTTAGCAGGCTATGAAAATCTTGAAATAACATCAGATAAACTTAGTAAAGGAATAAAGTTCTGGCTCGAGATGGACTGTAATGAATGTACTAATTTTATAAAAAAAATATCAAAAGATGTCAATCTTGGTGATAATGATGGTTTATCACAGATAGCAAACCACTTAGAAAGAACATCAAATAATATTTCTGCAAGGATGAAAACTGATAATGAAAGAGAATAATGGATTATATGAAAAAGTTGTAATTATCACTGGATCTAATGGCCAGCTTGGAAGAATTTACTGTGAAGCTTTTGCTCAGAGAGGATCCAATGTTATTGCGACTGATATACAAAAGAATCCTAGTCCTGAAATTGAAATGATGATTTCAAAAAATAATAACAGTATTTGCTATAAAAAAATGAATGTTGCTTCTGAAGAAGATACCAAAAGAGTATTTAGTGAAGTTTACACAGAAAGAAAAAAAATAGATGTTTTAATTAATAATGCTGGAATACAGATCTTTGATCATTTTACAGACAGGAAGAAGAAAGATTTTATGGATGTCATGGAAGTGAATGTTTTTGGAACATTTAATTGTATTAAAACAGTTTGTGACTTTATGAAGAAAAATGACAATGGTGGTTCAATAGTTAACGTTGGTTCTATATATGGATTGGTTAGTGGTGATCCAAGGATTTATACTGATTGTGCAAGAAATGTCTCAGAAGCTTACTCTGCTAGTAAGGCAGCAATAATTCAATTGACAAAATATTTTGCAATTCATCTATCTGAGTATTCAATCAGAGTAAATGTGATCAGTCCAGGCGGCGTTTATAATCACCAAGGAGAAGAGTTCGTTGTAAATTACTCTGCCAAAGTTCCGATGAATCGTATGGCAAATCAAGAGGAAATGATTTCTGGTCTATTGTATCTCTCAGATAATAATAAGTCCTCTTATGTGAATGGTCATAATTTAGTAATTGATGGAGGTTTTACAGCATGGTAGATAGAAACTATCACGTAATTGGCGCAGGTATAAGCGGACTAGTCACTGCTTATGAGTTAGCAAAAAAAGGTAAAAATGTAAGAATTTATGAAAGATTAGATTTAGTTGGTGGTCTAGCAAGGACTGAGAAAGTAAACGAAGTTTCATTTGACTGCGGCCCTCATCTATTTCACACAAATAATCAGGAAATCAAAGACTATTGGTTAACACTGATAAAAAACAAAGTTTCTGAGCCAAATCTTTTTGGGGCCAATCTTATGAATGGCAAGGTATATGAGTATCCAATATCTCATGAGAGCCTTGAAGAACAATTTTCTGAAGCAGAGGTAAAGATAATAAAAAAAGAATTATCTGAGACTAATTCAAGTGATATAGCTGAATCTAAGAATTATGCTGAGTTCGTAAAGAATTTATGTGGAGACTTTTTATCAAATCTTTTCTTTAAAAGATATCCTGAAAAGCTATGGGGAATATCAACATCTGAGTTATCTGCAAAATTTGCACCTAGAAGAGTCGAAATAAGAAATAGAAGAAGAGCCTTTCATTCTGGAGACGGAAAATGGGCTGGAGTTCTAAATGAGGGATGTGGCACTCTTGCAAAATCCATAGAAGATCGCCTCAATACACTAGGTGTTTATGTAGAGTTTGGCTGTGAATTGACAGATTTAAAAATCTCCGAATCAGAATCAAAGAATAATTCACAGAGAATTGAAGAATTAATATTTAATGGCAACAGCATAGTAAAAGTTAAGCAAAAAGATGTGGTTATATCAACAATCCCAATTACAAAAAAACTTAGTATTCTCGGCGAAGAAAGCAATTTATGGTACAGAAATCTTAAAATACCATGCGTTCTTGTTTCAAAAAAATTAAGGCTTCCAGGAGATTACGATTGGTTATATGTGGATGACCCAAAAATTTTATTTCATAGAGTCACTATGCAAGACAGTTTCTCAGAACAAGGAATCCCTAAGAATCACAGTATTTTAAGCTTAGAGGTTGCATGTTCTGATGGAGATAGGATAGATCTCATGACTGATAGTGAAATTATAGATCGTTGCACTGCTGATCTTGAGTTGCTAGGAATATTAAAAGAAAAAGATATTGTAAGCACTCATTTGATAGACGCGAAGAATGTTTATCCAGCAATATTTGTTGGATATGAAGAGGAATTAAATAGGGCAAAGACTTTTACAGATAGAATAAATAATTTATACATGCATGGAGCTTTAGCTGAGTATGAGTATTCTGATCTTCAGGTATTGACTGCTAAGTCAATTGATCTAGTAGATTTATTATGCAAAGAGACTGTTGGTTCATCAAATTCTCTAATAAAAAGTGATTTAGTAAGACCCGATAAGGTTGTTAGCATAAATGGTTCAAAGATAGGAGAGGGTCATCCATCATACATAATTGCTGAGATTGGCTTAAATCATAATGGCGACATCGAGCTTGCAAAGCAAATGATTAGTCAAGCCCACAGAGCTGGTGCAAGCGCAGCTAAGTTACAAACTTATAAGAAAGGAAGAATATCACCAAAGGTAAGAACCTCGAGATATTATGAGGATCTTGTTGATACTCAGGATAGCCTCTCTGATATTCTTGATAAAGTTTCATTTTCAAAGGAGGCAACTAAAGAGCTATTTTCATATGGAAAGAAGATTGGTATAACCATCTTTTCAACACCATTCGATCTTGAATCACTTGAATTACTGGAATCTCTCAAATGTCCAGCTTATAAGATCTCATCTATGGATATAGTTAATCATCCTCTAATCAAATCAGTTGCAGAAACAGGGAAGCCAGTAATTATCTCTACAGGTATGTCAGATATTTCTGATATTCAAGCAGCAACAGATCAAGTTCTTGCCTGTGGCAACAGCCAACTAATTCTGTTGCATTGCGTTTCTTCATATCCTTGTCCTCCATCAAGTGCAAACATAAAGACGATAAATAGATTGAGTAATACCTTTGAGACTATTGTGGGTTATTCAGATCATACAACTGGAATAGATATCGCACTAGCTTCAGTTGCTCTAGGAGCTAAAGTCATTGAAAAGCACTTCACTGTTGATAGAAAAATGGATGGCCCTGACCAAAATTTTTCTATTCTGGAGAATGAGCTGTCTTTGCTAACATCATCAGCAAAAAGAATTGAAGCCTCACTAATGGATAATGGGTATGGTGTTCTTCCTTCTGAGTTGTTAACTGCTCAAAACTTGAGAAGAAGCCTATTTTATAAGAATAATCTCAGAAAGAACCATGTATTGACCTATCAAGATATTGAAATAAAATCTCCTGGTATTGGTTTACATCCAAAGTTTTTGGATGTTGTCATAGGCAGGAAGGTATCGAAGAAGGTTGAAAAAGATTTTCCTTTAGAGTGGGAAGATATCCTAAAATAGCAGGCCCATGAAAGAAGATTTAAATTTTCTATCAGAATGGTCTGAGGCTATCCTTAATGATATAAAGCTTATAAATGAAAAGAAATCAGAAAGCGATATTCTGGTATTCATGATAGGCAATACGTCAAATTCAGATACTGATTTCTTGCCATATAGAACTCCTATGAGGAAAATTGTAGGAGGTTTTGTATTAGGCTCGATTGTATTCACACAAACCCAAGCAATGATACTCTCATTATTGATTGATGGGTTAGTGGATTACATATGTATAGATGCAGAAAAGAAAATAAAAACTATTCTTGATCCAGACTTATCACCCTTTGATCATTTTGGATTCAACGAGTATAAGCCAAATAAATCTGTTGAATATGGAAATATTAGCCGAGCATGCATTAATCTGATAAGAAAATCAAATACTTATGAATACAAAGCAAATGATACAACTATCGATGCAACATGGCATTTTTTAATCGAAAAATACTCTGATCTAAGCGGAAAAAAAGTTGTGATAATAGGAGCTGGGAATATAGGCAACAAGCTTTCACTCAAGCTTGTTGAATGTGGGTCATCAGTGATACTTCTTACTAAAAATATTCAACGCTCAAAATTGGTTGCTGATGGGTTGAATTCTATAAAACATCAAGGCGTCCTATCTAATATTGAAGTATCGGAAAATTTCGAAGAATCATCAATTAATGCAGATGTAATTATTGGCTGTACAAACTCATCACCAGTCATTACTACTAAAATGGTTAAAAATATGAATAAAAATGGTGTAGTGATAGATCTTGGTAAAGGAACTGTTTTTGAAGATGCAATAAATGAGTGCATTAAGAGGAATATAAATACTTGGAGGGTAGATATCAGCGCTTTAGTCAACTCGATAATATCTTCCTCTATTAGTATGAGTGAGTATGTTAAAGGTAACTTTGGAAGGCAAAGTTTGAATAATGGGATAGGATTAATATCAGGAGGGTTTATTGGAAAAAGGTATGATGTAATAGTCGACTCATATAAGGAACCAACTTATGTTATTGGTGTTGTAGATAAGCCTGGAAAAATTATGATTAAACTGGACGATAGAGCAAGACAAAACATTAAATCCACACAAGAATTTATAAGATTGAATAAAAATAAATAAAATTCTATGTATATAGTTACAGTCATTCCTGCAAGAGGTGGAAGTAAGTCTATCCCAAGGAAGAATATTGTGAAACTTGGGGGATATCCTCTAATCAAGTACAGTATTGATTATTCTTTAGAATCAGATTTGGTTAATCAAACAATAGTCTCAACTGATGATGATGAAATTGCATCAATAGCACTCGATATGGGAGCCGATGTTCCATTTAAGAGGCCTTATAAATTGGCAGAGGATGATGTTCCTGATTTTCCAGTCATATTTCATGCTCTTCAAGAGCTAGAGAAAGATTTAGATGGTATGATTGATATTATTATACTCTTAAGGCCTACTTCTCCGCTGAGGCCAAAAGGCCTAATTGAGGAAGCGGTTAGCATGCTAGAGAATAATCCGAAAGCTAGCTCTGTGAGAGCTATGACTAAATCAAAAGAGCATTTCTATAGACAATGGAAAAAAGACGGAGATTATATACAAAGTTTTGTTGAGGATCAGTCAGTTCATGAGCCTTATAATATTCCCAGACAATTTTTACCGAACTCATATTTTCAAACTGGTGATATAGAAGTCATACGAAGAAGTACCTTAATTAATGGATCAGTTAGTGGCGATTTTGTTCTTCCGTTAATGATTGACAGCGAAGCTGTTTTTGATATTGATCATACTAATGACTTATCTTTAGCAGAAAAGAAAGTGAATGATGAAAAATCATAGATTGTGCTTGGGGACTGCTAAAATTGGAGATCCAACTTATGGCTTTTCAACTTCTAAGCAGCAATCAGATTATATTAAGTTTCTAAAAAAATGTTATAAGCACGGAATTGATTCATTCGATACCTCACCTAGGTATGACGATAGCGAGGAAAAATTAGGTTATTTTTTTTCAAAAGAAACGCTTGACCCATTTGTCTCTACAAAAATAGATAATCTCAAGCAGAATAATAAGAATACCCCAAAAGAAATGCTGGAGAGCATAAATAAATCAAGAGAAAGACTGAATATTGATGTTATTGATCTATGCTACCTACATCAGAACGCAATAGAAATTATATCTGATGAATATGTACAAGAGGGTATCTTCTCCTTGAAAGATATGGGTTTGATCAAAGAGTCTGGGACATCTATTTATTCTATGGAAGAATTAGAATATACCATTGAAAGCGGAATCTATGAATGGATTCAGGTTCCATTAAATATACTTGATATAAGCTTTTATAATAGGATTATCAGCTACAATTTGCCTATAAAAATAGCAGCTAGATCTATATTTTTGCAAGGGATTATGTTTGATAAGCTGAACATAAGAAGATTTATTCCAAATAGTGAGGAAATGATTAATGATATTGAGAGGATTACAGAGATTGCCTCTGAGTATGACAAAGACTTTAAAGAACTTTCGGTACAATATCTATTTAATCTAGATAAAATCTCCATGATAATTTTTGGAAGTACATCTATTGAAAATATCAACTTTATTCAAAAATGCCAATCACAAAAATTACCTAATGAATTATTGATGAAAATCAGTAATATCTCATCAGAACCAAAGCAATGGACCAACCCAAGAGGTTGGTTAAAGAAATATGAGTAATCATGTGAAGAGAATATTAATTACTGGAGGTGCTGGCTTCATAGGCTCCAATTGTCTTAGATACCTGTTAAAGAATGACTCATATCAGTTACTAAATATTGATTTATTAACCTATGCTGGAAATTATTCCACTATTGAGAATTTTGAAAATAATGAGAGATATAGCTTCTCAAAGGGCGATATTGCAGATAGTGATTTTTTAGAAATTCAGATAAATGAATTTATGCCAGATTATATAATTAACTTTGCAGCAGAATCACATGTTGATAGAAGCATCTCTTCACCATATCCATTCATTCGCTCTAACATACTTGGCACATATCATCTTTTGGAACAATCATTGTCTTACTTGCAAGGGAAAGGTAGGGAAAAACTTGATCATTTTAGATTTCTTCATGTTTCAACTGATGAGGTGTTTGGGTCACTCGAGAAGGATCAATTCTTTACCGAATTATCAAGATATGATCCATCATCCCCATATTCCGCATCAAAAGCATCTTCTGATCACCTTGTTCGTTCATGGAATAGAACCTTTAATTTACCTACATTAATTACTAATTGTTCAAATAATTTTGGCCCGTATCAATTTCCTGAGAAATTAATTCCATTAGCAATCTTACATGCTTTAAATAATAGACCAATTCCAATATATGGAAAGGGAGATCAGGTCAGAGATTGGCTTTACGTTGATGATCACGTGGATGCAATAGAAACAGTTCTGATTAAAGGAGAGGTTGGTCAAACCTATAATATAGGCGCTAATAATCCATGTACTAACATATCTATTGTTGAATATATTTGCAAAATCCTTGATAAATTGAAACCCAGAGTAGACGGCTCAAGCTATAATACTTTAATCAATTTTGTTGATGATCGACCTGGTCACGATAACAGATATGCAATTGACTCAAGTAAAATTGAAAGAGAATTAGGGTGGACTTCAAAATATTCATTTGAAGAGTCTATGCAAAAGACGATCCAATGGTATATGGATAACTTAGAATGGTGTGATGAAGTATCTTCAGAAACATATGACATGTCCCGACTTGGATTAATTAAGAAAGGCTTATGAAAGGTATAATTTTAGCAGGTGGTTCTGGCACAAGATTGTTTCCAAATACAGTTGCTATGTCTAAGCAATTGCTACCAATTTATGATAAACCATTAATTTATTATCCAATATCTACCTTGATTGAGATTGGTATCAAAGAAATATTAATTATAACTGCACCTGATCAAATAAATAACTTTAAGAAACTACTGGGCGATGGAACTCAATGGGGCATTAGTATCAAATTTATTATTCAACCTGAGCCTGGTGGTTTACCTCAGGCTTTTACTTTAGGTGAAGAATTTATTAATAATGAGGCTTGTTGTTTGATTTTAGGCGACAATATTTTTTATGGAAGAGGCATAAATGAAAACATTATTTCTACAGGTAATGATTTCGAGGGAGCGAAAATATTTACCTATAAAGTTTCAGATCCAGAGAGGTATGGAGTTGTTGAGTTCGATAAAAATGGCAAAGTATTGAATATAGAGGAAAAGCCTAGCAATCCAAAATCAAATTATGCAATAACAGGGCTATATATTTTTGATCAAACAGTTGTAGAGAAATCAAAAAAATTAACTCCTTCTAGCAGGGGTGAATTAGAAATAACGGATCTAATAAGCCAGTATAAAGCCCAAGATAGCTTATTTGTCTCGGTCTTCGATAGGGGAATGGCTTGGCTAGATACGGGAACACAGGAGTCATTAATGGAGGCATCACATTTTATCCACACACTTGAAAAAAGACAGGGCTTTAAGATTGCATGCATAGAAGAGATCGCTCTCAGAAAGGGCTATATCACTAGTAATGAGTTAGTTAGTCTCGCCAAGAAATATGGTAAAACTGAGTATAGTGAATATCTACTTAGTCTCGTTAATTAATTATTAGAGATATACCGACTCATGAAAGGAAATCCTTTAAATACAATTTTTCATTCAGTCTATAGCTTTATAAAACAATTTTTTGAACTGATAAGCCAACTATTATCATCAAGATCAATGAAAGATGTAATAAGTAATTCAATTTCTGGTATTGAAATAATTGGAAGAAGAGTAGATGTAGAAAACTATAATAACATTAACAATCTCTCTGAGAGCTTAAATGAAATCATTGTTTACAAAAGAACAAGAGACCAAGAGGTACTAAATATTATTGATGTTGGAGCTAACCTTGGTTTTTATACTTTAGCGTTCGCCTTAAATCATGGCACTAATGTCTTTTCTTATGAGCCCTTTAATGAATCATACGAATATCTAAGATCTAATGTATCAAATAATAATTTTGATAATGTTAAGCCAATAAATATTGGTTTATCTGATATAGATGAAAAGCTTTTTTTAGGTCCCCCAAGATACAAAAGACTTAAAACAAGAATATTAAAATATTTTGATAGATATTCCCTTGGTTCAAGAACTATATATTCTGATGTTGAAGCATATGATGAGAAGGACTTATCTGAATTTAAATTAGGTGATAATGAGAAAAACATATCCAAGCTTAAGAGTGTTGATATTATAAAGATTGACGTTGAAGGATCTGAAATAAAGGTTCTAAATGGATTGAAAGAAACTATAAAGAAATCTATGCCTGCTATTATGATAGAAATCAATAATAATTATGATACTTCAGAGATTTTTAGCTTTTTAATCGAATCAGGCTATACTCATTTTCTAGATTTCTCTTCATTAAGTGAATCCGACGTTTGCTCAGAGCTAATTAATATTGGTTCGTTGAGGCAAACTCTAGATTCTGAAAAAATCGCACTAGATTTAGTGTTTTTTCAGGAAAATATTAGGTGAAGATATGGGATGTATCGCTTGTAAAAAAGATAATAAAAATGGAAACAGACTTGTATTCTCTGAAACATCCATTCACAAGTTAAAAATATTTGATCAAATGGAAATAATTTGTTGCCCTAACTGTGGGTTAGGGGTTGTGTCTGAGGAAGTTAATCAGAATGATTTATCTGAATATTATAATTCCACATATGGTGGCCTGGCTAAAAAATACGCACACTCAGATATGGGCAACCCAATAGATAGTAATGCAATTGACTACCGATCAGTTTCACAAATTATGCTGATAAAAAACTTCATTAATATTGATGAATCAACAAAGATTCTTGAAATTGGATCAGGGAAAGGAGATTTTTATTCATCATTGATAAAATTAGGAAATACGCCTAGATATTCAACATTTGAGCCTCAAAAAGAAGCTCAAGATAAATTGAATTCTATTGGCATAGATACTATTAGTAAGGTCTTCGAACCGTCTGATTCTTCAGGCAGAGAAAATCAATATGATCTCATCATCATGTCGCATTCATTAGAGCATTTTCATCCATCATTGATACAAGACACAATTGATTCGATATACTCAATGCTTAAGCCAGGCGGATATTTTTTTTGTGAGGTACCTAATGCAGAATTAGAAAAATTTCCTAATGCAGGCGAGCGTGTAGTCCCTCATTTAACCTTTTTTTCTATGTCTTCTATCGAGCACCTTATTAGAAATAGTAATCTAAAAGTCAGCTTTCTAAAGACTTGTGGAAATTTGCAGAATGAAAAAGATGCTAGTTCTATAATTGAATCATATAAAAGGAAAGGAGTTTTTGAATTTCGTGAAGACACTTCAAATAAGGAAATATTGAGAAATGTATATTACGATAAATTCCTTGAAAAGAAAGCAAAAGAACTCTCAATAAAGAATAAGATATTAACAACAGTCATTAAGATAATCGGAGTAAATAATATGAATAGATTATTATCTATTTTTACAAAGATTAGAAATCCTTCCTATGATCAAATCTTATCTAATGAATGTTTCAATTATAGGGAAGATGCAGAATTCATAAGATGCTTGGGTAGAAAGTGAAAATAATATCGAGATTAGAAATAGAAATATACTTAGTATGAAAAAATTTTTCCAAGAAAAGAAAATAAGAATTGGTTCATGGATAACTTTACCTAACCCGTCAATTGTTGAAATTATGGCAAAATCAGGCTTTGATTGGTTAACAGTTGATCTTGAGCATAGCGCCATCAATATTACTCAAGCAGAAGAATTAATAAGGATTATTGATCTATGTGGCGTGAAGCCACTTGTTCGATTGACTTCAAATGATAGCAATCAGATCAAGAGAGTTATGGACTCTGGTTCACATGGAATAATAGTTCCTATGGTGAACTCACTTGCTGACATAGAGTCGGCATATAAGGCTCTCAAATATCCACCTCAAGGAATAAGAGGTGTTGGTTTAGCTAGAGCCCAAGGCTATGGAGCAGAATTTAATAAATATTTTAAGTGGCAAGAATCTGAGCCTCTTCTAGTTGCACAAATAGAACATATTGATGCTGTTAATAATCTGGAAGAAATATTTTCTTTCCAATATTTAGATGCTTTTATTGTTGGTCCTTATGATCTAAGTTGCTCACTAGGAATTCCTGGTCAGTTCAATCACCCGAAATATATTGAATCAATATTGCATATTGAAGAGGTTAGCTCAAAAAAGAAAATACCCAAGGGTATTCATATAATCGAGCCTGACTTAGAAGAAATAAATTTAAGAATTAAAGAAGGCTATCAAATGATTGCTTATAGCCTTGATTTTAGGATGATTGATAGCCAATGTAGAAAGCTATTTGATAGCCTGAAAGAAGAAATTTAATGAAAAATATTATAGCAATAATCCCTGCAAGAATTGATTCATCGAGATTTCCTGGAAAACCTATGGCACCAATTAATGGTATTCCAATGATAGGGCATTGCTACTATAGAACAAAAATGTGTAATGACTTATCCGACACATATGTTGCTACCTGTGATAAGGAGATTCATGATTATATTCAGTCAATAGGAGGTAAATCAATAATGACCTCAGATAGTCATGAGCGAGCATCTGATAGGGTTGCAGAAGCGATGATAAAAATAGAAAGAGATAAT